>Ga0256406_1004753_pt1 | contig 15184 bp, 13 predicted proteins | sample RumenRJG_03DNA_FD_185986 | JGI IMG/M metagenome (GOLD analysis project Ga0256406, IMG submission 185986) | Bovine rumen microbial communities from Lethbridge, Alberta, Canada - RJG_03 | ecosystem: Host-associated > Mammals > Digestive system > Stomach > Rumen | place: Canada: Alberta | collected... | reverse complement strand
CTCCTAATATAAAAGTGTAGTGGTTGTACTCCCCAACAGCCAGCTGGGGGTATAGTCCTCTCGTTGCTTAAGCTGTTAGAATGTAGTGGCATTGGTTTGGACGGAGTCCTCCTTGGACCTCGCGTCCGTATGAAAGTCTGTCTGCCAGCCACTCATTCGCAGCTGTTCGGTTTACGTAGATTGAACCGCGTCTTGTGCGTTCGTTTGATATCCAGGAGATTGAATAAGCAATGAGGAATGGTTGACCCACTGCAAATTTATCTTTGGAGGTGTATCTCATGTTGAACGCTGTTGGTATTGATGTTTCGAAAGGCAAGAGCACTGTCGCAGTCCTGCGCCCTGCGGGCGAAACCGTGCGGAAGCCTTTCAATGTCGTTCATTCTGTAAAAGGACTCTCGGAGCTGGTCTCCTTTGTTGGCAGTCTTGACGGCGAGACCAAAGTCGTCATGGAGGCAACCGGCCACTATCATGAACCTGTCCTTAAGGCTTTCCTGGACGCCGGCATCTTTGTCTCGGCCGTAAATCCTTCTCTTATCAAGCGTCATGACAGTGATGAAAATCCGCTCCGCAAGGTCAAGTCGGATCCTGCCGATGCCAGGAAGATCGCCAAATATACTCTTGACAAGTGGGAACATCTGCGTCAGCATTCAGCTATGGATACTATTCGAACACAACTGAAAACACTGAACACGCAGTTTCACTTCTTCATGCAGCAGAAGGTCTCCCTGAAGAACAATCTTATTTCCCTTCTGGATCTGACCTATCCCGGTGCCAATAATCTGTTTGACAGCCCTGTCCGCACTGACGGAAGCGAGAAGTGGATTGATTACGTCCATTCCTTCTGGCATGTGGACTGTGTCCGCAAGATCGGCCTGAAAGCCTTCACGGAACGCTATCAGAACTTCTGTAAGCACCATGGCTATAACTTTCAGCCGGATAAACCTGAGGAGCTTTTTAATGCTTCCAAAGATCTTGTTGCTGTCGTTCCTAAGGATCCGATATACAAGCAGCTGATTCTCAGCAACATCGAACAGCTGGATACGGTTTCCAGACAGATCGAAGAGTTCCGTCGCAAGATGAATGAGCTTGCCTCTACGCTTCCGGAATACGACACAGTCATGTCCATGTATGGCGTCGGCCCGACCTATGGACCACAGCTCATGGCTGAGATCGGCGATATTTCCCGCTTTGATCATCGCTCTGCGATTACAGCCTTTGCAGGCGTCGATCCCGGTGTAAATCAATCTGGAACGGTGAACTACGAAAGCAATCGGGCTTCGAAGCACGGAGCGCCGCGCCTTCGAAAAACACTTTTCCAGATCATGACCACTTTGCTTCAGCTGGCTCCTGCGGACGATCCGGTCTATCTCTTCATGATGAAGAAGAAGTCCGAGGGAAAACCGTATCAGGTTTACATGACTGCCGGAGCGAATAAGTTCCTTCGCATCTACTACGGCAAGGTCAAGGAGTGCCTGACTGTTCAATCTACTGTCGAATAACGTGTGGCAATTCTTTTCCCCGGTCAGCGCCTGCGGTGGCCTTTTTGTGATGCCTCCATTTCTGACTACCAACTCCTCAAACTTATACTTGACTTTTTATTAGTAGACTTTTGACAGAACGGAACAGATGCCTGTAAAAAACGGACGCCCCGCCGGGCGCCCGCTTTGTCCGAAGTATCTTCCCTACGTTGGCATTACCCAAATCAGGTTCAAAGGTACCGGGCGGTCACAGCCCGATCTCAGCGCGTCTTCGCGACGGCTCCCTTATTTGCTTATTTATAGTAGCCAATTCGGGCTGGAAAGTCAATTGTTCCGTCAGGACTTACGCAGAGCTTTCGCTGTTTTGTATTGCGGGAAAAAGCGGTTGCGGATATGATAAAACCATAGGTTTGATAGTGAAAGAGGGGATGACATGGAAGTCAGGAACTGGACGTATAAGGATTTTCCGGAATGGACAGAGGTACCGGATGGCGCGGAGATAATTCCGGTCACAGGCGATGAGCCGGGGACGTTTTACGTGCCGGACGTCGAATATGCGCGTCCGGACGGAATCCCCCTGCACCTGCAGATTCTGATGCCGGTTTCGCGCAGGGAACCGGAAAAATCCTGCCCCTGTATCGTCTATGTGCAAGGATCCGGCTGGATGGAGCAGGACTGCTATCACAGCGTCGGCCGTATCGCGAAGCTTGCAGAGAGGGGATACGTCGTTGCGGTTGTACAGTACCGCCACTCCGGTCAGGCGGGATTTCCGGCGCAGATTCAGGATGCGCGGAATGCGGTTCGTTTTATGAGAAAAAACGCGCAAACATGGCATGTTATCCCGGATCAGATTTTTCTCGCGGGATCCTCATCGGGCGGCCACACGGCGGTTTTCGCGGCGCTCGCCGGTCCGGATGACTGTACGGAAAACGGCATTCCGTTTCCGGAGGCGCAGCTGCCGCTTTTTTCCGGAGGCGCGGCGGATCCGGAGCATCTCCGGCTGTCCTGCACGCAGAAGGGCGTCCGGGTGATGTTTGACCGGAATCAGTACCCGGGTGTCAGCGCGGGCGTGTGCGGTGTGATCGATCTGTACGGGTGCGTTTCCGTACGCAGAGAGGATGATTTCCCGTCGCTGTATCCGAGATGGCAGGAGGGCGGTATGGATACGTCGTTTCTGTCTCAGATTCCGGAGGCGGAACGCCCCGGCATCTCGGAGCGCGCAACGGCGGTCTGCTGGATCACGGAAAAGACGAAGATCCCGCCGGTTTTTATCGCTCACGGGACGAAGGACCGCATTGTGAATACGCGCCAGAGTGTTGAATTGTACCAGACGCTCAGAAAATCCGGGATTCCCTGCGAACTTCATCTGCTCAGGGGAGCCGATCACGGCGGTCCGGAATTCTGGATGGATGCGATTCTCGACAGAGAGGTTCACTTTCTTCGGGAAAATCTCCGGGGCACCGTATGAAAATCCGGTTGCTCTCCGGACGTAATTGCACTATATTGTAAGAGCCACAGACAGGCTGCGGCGGACAGCGCAGGAGTTTTACCGCTGCCATCTGCATCCTGTGTAGAAGAAAACGGCATATAAGAAGGCAGTGTTATAAGAAAGCAGAATACGGGAGGTACCATGGGCGGATTTTTTGGAGTTGCATCACGGGAGGATTGTGTGTTCGATCTGTATTACGGAACGGACTACCACTCTCACCTCGGTACGAGACGCGCAGGCATGGCAGTTTACGACGCGAAGAAAGGGTTTGACCGCTCGATCCACAACATCGAGACGACGAATTTCCGTCCGAAATTTGAGAAGGACATTCAGGAGATGACCGGGCATATCGGAATCGGATGTATTTCCGATTTTGAGCCGCAGCCTCTGATCGTCCGCTCCCATCTGGGCACCTACGCGATCACAACAATTTCGAAAATCAACAATCTGAAAGAAATTACGGACGGACTCTTTAACAGCGGGTTTTCACATTTCCTCGAGATGAGCGGAGGCGAGGTAAATCCGACCGAGGTGGTTGCTGCCCTGATCAATCAGAGAGACAGCTTTGTCGAAGGAATCCGCTACGCGCAGGAGAAGATCGACGGGACACTGAATCTTCTGTTGATGACAAAGGACGGGATTTACTGCTCACGGGACCGGCTCGGAAGGCTGCCACTGGAGATCGGAAAAAACGAGAACGGATACTGTGCCTGCGTGGAGAGTTTTTCCTACCTGAATCTCGGCTATCAGGCTGAGAGGGAACTCGGGCCGGGTGAGATCGACAAGATCACGCCGGAGGGATGCGAGGTTCTGGCGCCGGCCGGGAAGAAAATGCGCTTCTGCACATTTATGTGGATCTATTACGGCTACACGCCGTCGAATTACGAGGGACTGAACGTGGAACAGGTCCGGTACCGCTGCGGTGCCGCTCTCGCGGAGCGCGACATGAAGCGGGGAATCCATCCGGATCTCGTCGCAGGTGTGCCGGATTCCGGAATCGGGCATGCGATCGGATACTCGAATCATTCCGGTGTTCCGTACGCCCGCCCGTTCGTCAAATACACGCCGACGTGGCCGCGCTCCTTTATGCCGCCGTTCCAGAACCGCCGCGATCTGATCGCGAAGATGAAGCTGATCCCGATCCCGGAGCTGATCGACGGAAAGAGTCTGCTGCTCATCGACGACTCGATCGTCCGCGGAACGCAGCTGCGTAATACGACGGAATATCTGTATAACAACGGTGCGAAAGAGGTTCATATCCGTCCGGCGTGTCCGCCGCTCGTATTCGGATGCAAATATCTGAATTTCTCGCGCTCGAATTCGGAAGACGAGCTGATCACGCGTCGTGTGATCGAAAAACTTGAGGGAACAAAGGAACTGACGCCGGAAATTCTTGACCGGTATACCGATCCGGATTCGGAAGAATACAGGGCGATGCTGCTCGAGATCGGGAAACAGCTGAACTTCACATCCCTGTATTACCATCGTCTTGACGATATGCTCGCCTCGATCGACATCGATCCGTGCTGCCTCTGCACGTACTGCTGGTCCGGGCGCGAGTAACGGACGCTTCGCGTGCATGGAGAAAGCGGCGGAATGCTTCCTTTCCTCCATGCACGTGCAGGGCTTCTGCCGGGGGAAGAAGAAGCCTGCAGGATTTCATAATACAGGATCGAAATCCGTTGACAATTCCGGCAGTTCCTACTAATATGAAATCAGCCAATCAAATATTTTTGTTTGCATGAGATCAGAGAATAGCAAATGTTGAGAAACCTTGCTGTGCCCTGCTCTCTTTTTTTATGCAGCCGGGCGGCAAAGGGTACAATCACGTCTTATTGTCAGGAAAGGAGACGGAAATGGTAGATGTAACCATTATCGGTGCCGGAGTGTCCGGCAGCGCGGTGGCCAGAGAGCTTTCGCGCTACAAAGTTTCGATCTGCGTCCTCGAAAAAGGTGAGGATGTCTGCAGCGGCACTTCGAAAGCAAACAGCGCCATCGCGCACGCAGGGTATGACGCGCGTCCCGGCACGCTCATGGCGAAGCTGAATGTTGAGGGAAACCGCATGATGGAGACGCTCTCAAAGGAGCTGGATTTTCCGTTTCTGAAAATCGGATCCCTTGTCGTCTGCACTGATTCCGAAGAAAAAGAAAAACTGAATGATCTGCTGGAGCGCGGACGACAGAACGGCGTTGAGGGACTCAGGATTGTTGAGCGCGAAGAACTCGTAAGGATGGAGCCGAATATTTCCGATCAGGCCTGCGCGGCGCTTTATGCCCCGACGGCCGGAATTGTCTGCCCGTTTATGATGAATATCGCGATGGCGGAAAATGCAGCGGTCAACGGAGCCGACTTCCATCTGAACACAGAAGTGACCGGCATCCGAAGAATCGGGGGCGGTTACGCGATCGAGACAAATCACGGTGAGATTGAGACACGGTATATTGTCAACGCGGCCGGCGTGCACGCGGATGAGATTCATAATATGGTAAGTGCGGATAAAATGCACATCATTCCGCGGCGCGGCGAGTATCTGCTGCTCGACAAGAGCGCGGGGAATCACGTGCACAGCACGATTTTCATGCTTCCGGGCAAGATGGGCAAGGGAGTTCTTGTGACTCCGACTGCGCATGGCAATCTGCTCGTCGGTCCGACTGCTGTGAATATCGAAGATAAAGAGGGTACAAATACAACACGCGAGGGACTTGCTGAAGTCCTCGCAAAATCGTCCCAGACGGTCAAAAATATTCCGTACCGGGAGGTGATCACATCCTTCGCCGGCCTGCGCGCCTTCGAGGAGCGCGACGACTTTATCATCGAGGAGGTGGCGGATGCGCCGCAGTTTATCGACTGCGCCGGCATCGAGTCACCGGGACTCACATCAAGTCCGGCGATCGGCGTCATGATCGCGGAGATGATCCGGGATAAAATGGGCCTGGAGAAAAAGGAAAACTTCATCGCAAAACGGAAGGGAATTCTTGATCCGAAGAAGCTCAGCAAGGAGGAGCGGCGTGAGCTGATCAAAAAGAATCCGGCGTACGGCAATATCATCTGTCGCTGCGAGATGATCACGGAGGGAGAGATTCTTGACGCGATCCACCGTCCTCTCGGGGCGCGCTCGCTCGACGGTGTGAAGAGAAGAACACGCGCAGGTATGGGACGGTGTCAGTCCGGCTTCTGCTCGCCGCGGGTAATGGAAATACTCGCGCGGGAGGTGCCGGATATGACGATGATGGATGTGACGAAATGCGGCGGCGATTCGAAGCTGATCGTCGGCGAGATCAAGGACAGGCTGTAATCGGACAGAGGAAGGACGAAGACCATGGCAGAAAAATACGATATTGTAATCATCGGCGGCGGTCCGGCCGGACTTGCGGCAGCAGCGGCGGCATATGATGCAGGAGCCGGAAAAATCCTGATTCTCGAGCGCGACCGCATGCTCGGAGGAATTCTGAATCAGTGCATCCATAATGGTTTCGGACTGCACACGTTTAATGAGGAGCTGACGGGGCCGGAGTACGCGGACCGGTTTATCCGCAAGGTTGAGGAGCGGAAGATTGAATATAAGCTGAATACGATGGTCATGAATATGACCGCTGACCGGACCATCACCGCGATGAACCGCGAGGACGGTATGTTTGATATCGAAGCCGGAGCGGTGATCCTCGCGATGGGTTGCCGCGAACGTCCGAGGGGCGCCCTGAATATTCCGGGGTACCGTCCGGCCGGTATTTTCACGGCAGGCACCGCACAGCGTCTCGTCAACATGGAAGGCTTTATGCCGGGCCGTGAGGTGGTGATCCTCGGATCGGGCGATATCGGCCTGATCATGGCGAGAAGAATGACCCTCGAGGGCGCAAAAGTCAAAGTTGTCGCCGAGCTTATGCCGTATTCCGGCGGTCTGAAGAGAAACATTGTCCAGTGTCTGGATGATTTTGGAATTCCGCTGAAGCTTTCTACGACTGTCGTCGATATTGAAGGAAAAGAGCGCGTCGAGGGCGTGACTCTCGCGAAGGTCGACGGATCCGGAAAACCGATTCCCGGGACAGAGGAACATTACACGTGCGACACACTGCTTCTTTCAGTCGGACTGATTCCGGAAAATGATCTGTCACGCCAGATGGGAGTAGAGATGAGCCCGGTCACCCGCGGACCGGTGGTAAACGAAAGCCTTGAGACAAATCTTCCGGGTGTGTTTGCCTGCGGAAATGTCCTGCACGTTCACGACCTCGTCGATTTTGTCTCTGAGGAGGCGGGCATTGCCGGAAGAAATGCGGCGGAGTATGTGAAAACCGGGCGCGGAGCCGGAAAAGAATCCGGCATTCCGGTCATCGCGAAGGACGGGGTGCGCTACACGGTTCCGTCCTCGATCCGTCCGGAGTTTATGAACGACCGTCTCGTCATCCGTTTTCGTGTCGGCGGTGTCTACAGGAACTGCTATATCTCCGCCTATATCGGTTCGGAGCGCAAGATTCACAAAAAATGCAGAATCGTTGCGCCGGGCGAAATGCAGCAGGTGATCCTGCAGAAGAAGGACATCGAGGCGGCAGGAAGCGTGGAAAATGTGACGGTCTGCCTGGAACAGGAATAAAGAAAGTCAATACTTGAAATTGGAACAATCCTGGAGGATGATTATGGAGAAACGGGAATTGACATGCATACAGTGCCCGATGGGATGCGCGATCACCGTCGAGATGGACGGCGGAGAAGTCGTGAACATAACCGGGTATACCTGTAACAGAGGAAAGATTTACGCGGGCAAAGAGGTGACAAACCCGACCAGAACCGTCACGTCTTCGGTCCGGGTGACCGGAAGCGCGAAGGAAGATATGGTGTCGGTCAAGACAAAAACGGATATTCCGAAGAGTAAGGTCTTCGAGTGCGCGAAAGCCCTGAAGGGAGTGACCGTTCAGGCGCCGGTTCATATCGGAGATGTGATCGTCCGGGATGTGGCCGGGACGGGTGTCGATGTCGTGGCGACAAGAAACGCGTAATTCTTCCGGGAAGGATAAGTGGAAGAGTGAACGAATTCCGTGAACTGCTTGAAGAAAATCCCGTGATCGCTGCGGTCAAGAGCGATGAAGGCGTCGACGTATGTTGCAGGAATGCGAATGTGCGGATCGTATTTATTTTGTACGGTAACATCTGCAGCATCACCGACATTGTACAGAAGGTGAAAGACGCGGGAAAAATTGCGATGGTTCACATTGATCTGATCGACGGGCTGTCCGGGCGGGAGATTGCGGTACAGTATATCCGCGAACGAACCCGGGTGGACGGAGTGATCTCGACGAAGCCCGCTGTGATCAGCGAAGCGAAGAAACTGGATCTGTATACGGTTCTGCGCGTTTTCGTATTGGATTCGATGGCATACGACAATATCGCGAAGGAAATCCGCCAATGCCGTCCGGATGCGGTCGAGATTCTGCCGGGCATGATGCCGAAGGTGATCCGAAAAATCACCGATCAGCATCGTACTCCTATCATCGCCGGAGGACTCATCTCCGACCGGGAGGACGTCATGGCCGCGCTTCAGGCAGGGGCTGTGTCCGTTTCTTCGACCCGTGGCCGGGTCTGGGATCTGTGACGGTTGTTTTCTTTTGGTGTGATCAGAATCTGACAGACCGTATTCCGGTCTGCCGTGAATAACCGGGTGGTACACCGCCGCAGGGGCGCTGAACAGCGTCTCTGCAGCGATGTATCCCCCGGTTTTTGATTATTCTGACCCTGACTTAATAGCACGCAAAGTGCGTAAATATCAATGTTGTACAAAATTCACCTGATGATTTTAGCAAAACTATCAAACATCGTCTTTATTCGGTTTTTGCCAGAAATTTACTTGACGATACATTGTTGATAATGTACAATAACGTTGTGTTTGAGAGAGATGTTGTTGGAAAATTTCATATGAGTGCATGAGAGATGAGAATTTGCATAAGGACCGGGCGGGCGCTTTGGTTCTGGTGCATTTTTTTTTGCGTAAGACAGATTTCAAGTGAGGGAGGAAACTGAAAGATGTTTAAGTACATGAATCCGAAGAGGTTTTATCATGCGGTCGGAAGAAAAAAATTCTGGGAATTCATCCTTCTTGCCGTATTCATTATCTTCTTCTACGGACCACTGCTGAACATGCTGCTGCTCGCATTTTCAAATTCGTACGAGTACCCGCATGTGTTCGCCCAGGCATGGGGAGCGAAATGGTGGGCGTACGTATTCCAGCAGAAGAGCCTTGTCTCTTCGATCGCGCAGTCATTCATCATCGCAATCGCGACGACGGCGATCTCGATGCTCTTCTGTATCCCGGCGGCGTATTCCATCGCCCGGTTCAAATATCCGGGGCGGAAAGGGTTCATGCTCTCGTTCCTTTTGACGAATGCATTCCCGAAGCTCGGTATTTATACATCCATCGCCGTTTTGTTCTATAAATACGGACTGATGGGAACCTACGCAGGCGTCATCATCATTCATATGATCAACTCGATGATGTTTATGGTCTGGCTTCCGGCCAGCGCCTTCCGGTCGGTTCACAGGCAGCAGGAAGAGGCGGCCCGTGATGTCGGAGCGGGACCGGTAAGGACATTCTTTAAGGTCACATTCCCGATGGCTCTTCCGGGCATTGCGGTGGCAACCCTTTACACATTCCTCGGATCCATGGAGGAGGCACAGGGAACCATGCTTGTCGGACTCGGAAAGATCCAGACCATGCCGGTCGCTATGTACGGCATCGTCCTTGATTCTTCCGCAGTACAGATCGGCGCCGTCTTCGCGATTCTTCTGATCATCCCGTCCGCGGTCATGATCTTCGCGATGCGCCGCTATATCGGACCGGAAGCGATCTCCGGCGGCTTCAAGATGAAATAATCAGTTACTGATACGCAGCTGTCAACAACGCAGCCTTCAGATGAGGTGGGGATATAAAATGAATGTACCAGAACGCAAAGTAAAACTGAAAATCGCCGATATGGCAAAGAAATACCCGAACGGTGACGGTGTTGAGCATATCAACCTTGATATCTACGAGGGTGAGATCGTCACACTGCTCGGACCGTCCGGATGTGGAAAGACGACAATCCTTCGTGCGATCGGCGGATTCCATGATATTACAGACGGAGATATCCTGATCGACGGTAAATCGATCGCCGGCCTTCCGCCGGAAAAACGTCCGACCGCGATGGTGTTCCAGAGCTATAATCTCTGGCCGCACATGACGATCTACGAGAACCTTTCCTACGGACTGAAGCTCCGCAAGATTCCGAAGGCGCAGATTGATGAGGACATCAAGAAAATTCTTCAGCTTGTCTCCATGCCGGGATGTGAGAAGAAATATCCGAACCAGCTTTCCGGAGGCCAGCAGCAGCGTATCGCGATCGCGCGTTCTCTTCTTCTGAAACCGGAACTGCTTCTTCTGGACGAGCCGTTCTCGGCTCTGGACGCGAAGATCCGTCAGCAGATGCGTGAGGAGCTGAAAAAGATTCAGAGTGACCTCGGCATCACAGTCGTCTTCGTCACGCATGATCAGGAGGAAGCGATGGCGCTGTCGCACCGCATCGTTGTCATGAACAAGGGCGTGGTCGCACAGGTCGGAACGCCGACCGAGATCTATGACCATCCCGCGGACCGCTACGTCGCATCCTTCATCGGCGAGATGAACTTTATCGATATCGACGATCAGACGATCGCCGTCCGGCCGGAGAATCTGTCTCTGGATCCCGAGGCGAAGGGAGATCTGAAGGCGACGGTGCGGACGATCATGGTTCTGGGTCATTACGTACAGGTTACCGTACAGCACGGGGATACGGTGCTGAAGAGTTTCGTCGACCGTGAGGTCAGCGACAGACTGAGCGTAGGCGATGAGGTTTCTCTTGAGATCGGAACCCACCACGTATTTGCGAAAGAGTGAATATAGGCGGATGAATCCCGCTTATAGATAGAGCCGCCGGATGAAGGCCGGCGGGCACAGCACGAAAGAGAGGAAAGAGAATATGAAGGGAAAAAAGGTAGTATCACTGGTGATGGCCGGCGCTATGACAGCGGCTCTTCTTGCAGGATGCGGCAGCAGCGCATCGAAGAGCACGAGCGCGGGAAATGACGCAAAGGCAGCTTCTTCCGGCTCCACCGCATCTGCTGCGGGAAATGGCAGCGTTGAGGAGTTCAACCTCTATGCGACCGGATCGGACAATGTCCGCGCGATCTTCGAGACACTGACCGAAGACTTCAACAACAATTCCGAGTATGCAGGAAAATATAAATGCAATCTGACATTCATGCTCAGCGGAACCGGCGCGGCTTCCATGACAGACGGTCTGGTCGCTGCTTACAAGGCAAATCAGAAGGATTCCGGATACGATCTGGTCGATCTTTCCGGCGACGACCTCTCCAAGGTCGTATCCCAGATCGGCGAGGAGGCATTTGTCAAACTCGACAAGTCCAAAATCCCGAATGCTTCCGGCGTCGAGGCAAAGAGTTCGGTTGCTGCCGATTATGTGCAGCCGTACCGCGGAACGACTGTCGTTCTTGCATATGATTCGGATAAGGTTACCGATGTTCCGAAGACTTGGGATGATCTGACGAACTGGATCAAGGCAAATCCGGGAAGATTTGCTTACAACCAGCCGGGAACCGGCGGCGCGGGCGATTCCTTCGCACGTACCTCTGTTTACAATTACCTTCCGGAAGAAGCATTCACATCGGATGATCCGTCCTGGGAAGATAAGTGGGATGAGGGATTTGATTATCTGAAAGACATTCACTCCTCCATGTACAAATCCGGCGGCGCAGTCGTCTATCCGGCGAAGAACCAGGGAACGCTTGATCTCCTGAACCAGGGCGAGATCGATATGTGCCCGAACTGGGCGGATATGGTTCTTTCTCAGAGAAAGAGCGGACAGATCAAGGACAGCATCAAGATCGCACAGATCACAGACAAGCCGCTCACCGGCTCTCTCCAGTCTCTGGCGATGCCGACCTTCGGAGCACATCAGGATGCGGCGTACGCATTCATCAATTATATGCTTTCCGAGGAGGCGCAGCAGACCATGGTTACCGAGATGGCGGCGATTCCGCTGATCGATACCTCCAAGCTTGATATGTCCGGATTTGAGGATCTTGAGAATCTTGACACCACGAACTTCCGCATCCAGTCCATCGGCGCTCTTTCCACCGACTTCAACGAGAGATGGGATAACGATATCGCGACCCTCGGATAATTCGTCCGGTTTGCGGTGAAACAGTAGATAATCCGGCGGTCCGGTACCGGGCCGCCGGGGAACAACCCCGGCCGGCAGGCCGGGAAAGAGATAACGGGGCAGATAATGAGCAAAGCAGCTAAACAGAAAATCGTGGCGTACGCGATGGTGCTGCCGGCATTCCTGATCGTCATGCTGACAGTTGCGTACCCGATCGTCAACTCGATTATCCTGAGTTTCAAGGACGAAAAGACGGGCAAATTTACGCTTGACAATTATGCATACTTCTTCACAACGCCGAATCAGCTGAAGAATATCCTCTACACGCTGTTCGTTGTTCTTGTGACGGTTGCACTCGCAATCGTAATCGCGTATCTTCTGGCGCTGTATCTGAGATTTAACCACAGCCGCATCGCGAAGTGGATCGGAAATCTCTATCTGCTGCCGAGATTCGTACCGGCGATGTGCGCCGTATACGCGATGATCACAATCATCCGCGATTCCGGACTGATCAACCGGGTCGGCGCGGCGTTCGGACAGGATTGGAAACTGGGACTTATGTACCACGCGAGCGGCCTGATTGTGATGAACCTCTGGTTCAACATCCCGTTCGCTACGATGATGATCGCGGCAGGACTCGGGGCAATTCCGGATTCGATCATCGAAGCGGCCAGAGACGTCGGAGCGGGAAGAATGAAAGTGTTCCGCGCGATGATTCTTCCGCTTTCCGTAAAGGACGTCGTCATCGCGGCTACATTCGTATACATGTCAAACGTCGGGTCATTCACAACCCCGTATTTGATGGGCGGAAACGCTCCGAAGATGCTCGGTATCGCGTTGTTTGACCAGTTTAACAAGTATCTGGATTACAACCGGTCCGCGGCTCTGTCGGTAATTATGTTCCTGCTCTGTGCGGTCTCTGCGGTTGTCTATATCCGCACGAACCTGAAGGACAGAGAGTGGGAAGCCTGACGTAAAACGGGAAATTATGGACGCAGTGCCGTTCGCATCGGGAAAACTCCCGGCGGAGGCGCTGCGTTCTTTTGGCGGAAAAGGAGAAGAAAATGACAAGAAATTTCGGACACAGAGGATTCAGTGAGTGCTATCCGGAGAACACGATGCTCGCCTTTCAGAAGGCCGCTGAGGTGAAGGGATGCGACGGCATCGAAAATGACGTACAGCTGACAAAAGACGGAGAGGTCGTTGTCTGCCACGATGAGAAGATCGACCGCACCTGCTGTGACGGCGGCACCGGCTTTATCAAAGATTTCACCCTTGCGGAGCTGAAAGCGCATGACTTTTCGTACCGGTTCCGGGGGCAGTTCGGGAAGAATGAGATTCCGACTCTGCGCGAGTACCTGGAATTTATGAAGACGAATGAGATCGAGACGAACATCGAGCTCAAGACCGGTGTGTTTGAGTACGAGGGAATCGAGCAGAAGGTGTTTGATCTGCTGAAGGAGTATGACATGATCGACCGGATTATCATCTCCTCCTTCAATCATTACAGCGTAATGCGGATGAAACAGATCTGTCCGGAAATCCGCTGCGGACTGCTGTCGGATACGTGGATCCTCGATGCCGGAAAATACGTGAAGGATGCCGGCTGTGAATACTATCATCCGTGTTTCTACAACGTGACCGCGAAACTCGCGCCGGAAATTCTTGCACAGGGTGTCGGAATCAATACCTGGACGGTCAATGAGGAGTCCGATATTCAGGACATGGTTGACCGGGGCGTGACGACGGTCATCGGCAACAACCCGGAGCGGGCGGCGGCAGTGATCGCAAGAAACTGAAAGAATACAAAGCGGGCGGCAGATACAGCGATATGGCTGGGTCTGCCGCCTCTGTATTAATTGAAACGCGAGTCGAGCACGTGCAGTGCTCCTTTCAGGTTCCGTGTCGTGATGTTCGTCACGCCGCGGTCAAGAAACGAGGCGATCTCCGTCTCATCGTTGACGGTCCAGACGGAGATGCCGATCCCCGAATCGGACAGGATTTTCTGGAATTCCGGAACCGCGAGTTCATAGTACGCATTTACAGTCCGGATCCCGTGTTTTGTGCAGATTGAGGCGGTCTGCGCAGCCGCTTCACGGATGAAGGACGGATCTTTTTTCAGTGTCGCGTAGAGATCCCGTACATACTCCTCAATATTCAGGAAGACACGCGCATGTCCGCGGATCTCCGGACTGGAGGAAAGCGCGTCCACGTTGAAGGAACCGGAGAAAATCAGCCGGTCTTCCAGGTGGTATTCTTTTGCAAGCTGGAATACGGCGTTTTCGATTCCGTATTCCTTCAGATCGCAGTTGACGCAGACAGACGGCTTCTGTGCGATCAGGCGGAAGGCCTCCGAAAGAAGGGCGGAGTGGTCTGTCACACGGTCGTGTCCGAGTGTGAGACGCTGCGAAGCCGGATCCATGCGCACATCCACTTCCAGAGCTCCGATCCCGGATGCGAGTGCGTAGCGCACGAAATCAATTGAATTGTCTTCTGTGTGATCTGCACCGGAGTGTGCGGTAATCATCGTATTCATCTGAAGTCCCCTTTTTTGTATTACAAGAATCTGTGATTTGTCGTATCTTATTTATAGGGCATTCCTTGTATCGGTGTCAATAAGCACCTGACGGTTTGTGATGAGACGCCGTTTTTCCGGATGACGCGTCGTTTTTTTCTATGATCGTTAAAACGATTCTGGCGGTGCCGCTGTTAAGATGCTATAATGACACAAATTCAGAAAGGACTGGACAAGTAATATGAAACTACAGGATTTGTTCCGGACGCTCGGGGCGAGTGTCCGCGAATATAAGCGCGACTCGATTCTCGCGCCGGTATTTATCACGGGAGAGGTGGTTTTCGAATGCCTTATCCCGTTTATTATGGCAAAAATGATCGATCATCTGGGAGAAACGGGCATGGGTCCGGTCATCCGCTACGGGCTGCTTCTTCTCATTCTCGCGGCCTGTTCGCTGATCTGCGGTGTTCTGTCCGCCCGCTTTGCGGCGACCGCGTCGACGGGATTCGCGAAAAATCT
>Ga0256406_1004752_pt1 | contig 15184 bp, 12 predicted proteins | sample RumenRJG_03DNA_FD_185986 | JGI IMG/M metagenome (GOLD analysis project Ga0256406, IMG submission 185986) | Bovine rumen microbial communities from Lethbridge, Alberta, Canada - RJG_03 | ecosystem: Host-associated > Mammals > Digestive system > Stomach > Rumen | place: Canada: Alberta | collected... | reverse complement strand
GCGCCCACGTCGTGTTTTGGGCTATCATACGCCGTCAGAGCTATTTGATGCATTCCTCGATGAAGTTTATGCTATTGAGTGTGTTTCTTGATTATAGTTGTTCAAATTCAACTTGCAATTTACCATTATCATTTTATAACAATAAAATGTATTTGCAAGGAGTTTTTGCGTTTAATTCCGGCAGCCTTAGTTGTAAGTACATTCATTTTTAATATATTAATATATTAAAAGTATTGAAAATATATCCGTTCGGATACTACCCACGGAACAGTTTTTGCGTTACAATAGGAATTGCAAGAGTTATCCCTATCTCCCGGTCCGCAGTCCGCCCCCGCGAAAGCTGCGCTCCGGGCCACACTCTTGAACCGGCCGGCAGGTTTCTCCCCATACTCCTCCGGCCGGATTTCACTATCCCGGCAGGCGGGCCCCATATAATGAGAAATGAACAGGATGCGGCCTTGGAAGGTGATTTCCAAGTCCGCATCCTGTTTGTATGCCCAAAAACGGCGGTATGCTTCAGCTTGTCTTTTTCTTTTTTGTAAGATATAGGTATGCAATCGCGGGCAACCAGATGAAGACCGGCGCCTTCGGCGCGGACGGCGCGCCGGGAACGGTTCACGTGAAACGCTGGCAAACGGGGCCGGAAACTGGTAACATATAGCTAGCACAGCGAGGAAAAGGAGGCAGGACGATGGTCGAAATCATACCGGCAAACAATCACATAGACGAGTTCCTCTGCCTGGTGAAGGAGTATACGGACACCATCCTGGCCGAAGGGGAGGAAGTGGCCCGCACGCTCGCGGTCCAGCACCTGGACGACGAACTGGGCCATGTCGCCGCCAAATACGGGCAGCCCGGAGAATGCATGTACATCGCCCGCGTGGACGGGGTGCCGGCCGGCAGCTGGGCTACCGCTATATGCGCCTCGACACCTTCCCCTTCATGGAGAGCGCCATCCGCCTCTACGAAACGTACGGGTTCCGGCGCATCGGCAAATACAACGACAACCCCGCGCCATCGGCCCTCTTCATGGAACTGACCCTGTTCCACCCATAACGGCAGCCTCCCGGCAAGTGACGTTTCCGTGTCTTGCCGGGAGGCTGCATGGCCTTTCTTCACGGGACGGGCCGCCGTTACACCAGCTCCGCCAGCACCTCGCTGTGGCTGCGCCGTTTGGCCGTGGCCGTGCCGAGGATGCAGACGCAATGGAAGCGGCCGTATTCCTTGTGGAAATGTTCCACCGCGCCGGCCTCCTCCATTTCCGCCCGATACCGCGCGCGGTACGTTTCCCACGGGATATCCTTGTGCCGGTAGGCGTCCAGCAGCCCGGGGGAAGGGGCCAGTTGCAGGTCGTGGCGGTACGCGGCGCCCGTCAGGGCCGGCACCAGGAATTCCAGGTCCTTCTTCTTGGTGAAGCCGCACAGCTGGTTCGTGTTGCGCAGGCGCACGTCGAGGACCAGGTCCGCGTGACGGCGGCGCAAGGTGGTGAAAAAGGCTTCGGCACTTGTCTCAAAGGCGCTCAGGGTAAAGACCTCCATGTTTCAGACCTTCTTTCCCAGCAGCTTGCGCAAATCCGCTTCGGGCGTGGAAATGGGGGCGATCCGGTACTGGTCGGCCAGGATCTGCAGCACGTTGGGCGATACGAAGGCCGGCAGGGACGGTCCCAGCAGAATGTTCCGGATGCCCAGGTGCAGCAGGGTCAGGAGGATGCAGACGGCTTTCTGTTCGTACCAGGACAGGACGAAGGACAGGGGCAGGTCGTTGACGCCGCAGCCGAAGGCTTCCGCCAGGGCCGTGGCGATGCGGATGGCGCTGTAGGCGTCGTTGCACTGGCCGATATCCATGAGGCGCGGGAAGCCTGCCACCGTGCCCAGGTCGAGGTCATTGAAGCGGTACTTGCCGCAGGCCAGTGTCAGGACGATGGAGTCGGCCGGCGTCTGTTTCACGAAGTCCGTGTAGTAGCTGCGGCCCGGTTTGGCGCCGTCGCAGCCTCCGACGAGGAAAAAGTGCCTGATCTTCCCCGCCTTGACGGCCGCCACGATGTCCCCGGCATGGTCCAGCACAAAATGGTGGCCGAAGCCTGTCGTGACCTGCGTGCCGCCGTTGATGCCGGTCCGTGCCTGGTCTTCCGGGTAGCCGCCCAGTTCCAGGGCCTTTTCGATGACCGGCGTGAAATCCTTGTGCGGGCCGGTCTTGCCGCGGCCCAGGGCCTCCGCCCCCTCTTCGCCGATATGGACGGCGCCCGGGAAGGACACGACGCCCGTCGTGAAGACGCGGTCGCGGTACGACGGCAAAGGCGGCATGAGGCAGTTCGTCGTGAACAGCACCGGCGCCGGGATGCCGGCGAACTCCTTGCGCTGGTTCTGCCAGGCCGTGCCGAAGTTGCCCTTCAGGTGCGGGTACTTGTGCAGTTCCGGATAGGCGTGGGCCGGCAGCATCTCGCCGTGGGTGTAGATGTTGATGCCCTTGCCCGCCGTCTGTTCCAGGAGCATCTTAAGGTCGTGCAGGTCGTGGCCCGTGACCACGATGAAGGGTCCCTTTTCGATGGTCAGGGGCACCGTCGCCGGCACGGGGTCGCCGTAGGTCTCCGTATTGGCCTTGTCCAGGAGCTCCATACAGCGCAGGTTGACGGCGCCGGCCTGCAGGACCAGGGGCAGCAGCGTGTCGGCCGTCCCTTCGTCCCCCAGGGCGCACAGGGCGTCGCGGAAGAAGTGCATGATTCCGTGGTCCGCAAAACCCAGCACCCAGGCGTGGTGGGCATAGGCAGCCATGCCGCGCAGGCCGAACAGGAGCAGGCTCTTCAGGGACCGGATATCCTCGTTTCCCTGCCAGATGCGCCCCATGTCGTAGTCCGGCTCCCCTTCCCGGCCGCAGGCTGCAGCCAGGCGTTCCTTCTGCCCGTGGACGGCGTCCACCAGGTCCTGCACCGTGGCGGCGTTGAAGTTGACGTTCGTAATGGTCGTGAACAGTCCCTCCAGGATCAGCCGGCCCGTCGTGCAGATTCCGTCTTCCCCGCCGGCGGCGCTTCCCTGTTCTGCGCCGGCGCCGTGCACCAGGTCCCCGGGGCAGCCGTCCGCGGTCCGGCACAGGGCGATCAGGGCGCCCGTCAGCTGGTCCTGCAGCCCTGCCACTTCGGCCGGCTTGCCGCACACCCCTGCCAGGCCCGTGCAGCCCTGGCAGGCCATCGTCTGTTCACACTGAAAGCAAAACATCTGCGGGTTCTTCGTCTGTTCCATTTTCAAGTCCTCCTGAAATATAAACTCCTCAGCCGGCAGACCGGCCGCTTGTCTCTTTGTGTCCAGCATACTATAATGAAAGGGGAATGTATGTTGTCGGGACAACAAATGGATCTTTATCCGCCCTTTTTCCCAGGCGGCACCAAGGAGGACTGGCATATGAAAACGGAAAAAGCCGGGAAGGGTCTTCCCGGCCTGAACGGGGCAGCGCGGCAGGCAATCCGCCACTGTGTCTTATTTGAAGGGATCGGCGATTGCGATTTGACGGACCTGCTGGGCACCCTGGCGGAACAGCGGCGCGTCTATGCCAGGGACGAAGCCGTCCTGCACCAGGGGGACCGCATCACCCGCATGGGGCTGCTCCTGTCGGGCAGCGCGCGCATCGAGCGGTACGACTACTGGGGCAGCCGCCATATCGTGAACGCCATCCTGCCCGGCGACATTTTCGGGGAAAGCTATGCCGCGGCGCCGCAAAGCGTCCTCGGCGTCAGCGTCATCGCCAACGAGCCTGCGTCGGTGCTGTTCCTGAACCTGCCCGGGCTGCTGCAGGCAGGCACGGCGGCCGGCCCGGTCCACGCAACGCTGATCCGCAACCTCGTGGCCCTGCTGGCCTCGCGCAACGTGATGCTCAACGAGAAGCTGACTTACGTGACGCAGCATACCCTGCGCGACAAGCTCCTCGCCTACCTGTCGGCGGAATCCCTGCGCCGGAGGTCCGATGTGTTCGACATCCCCTTCGACCGCCAGCAGCTCGCCGATTTCCTGAATGCCGACCGCAGCGCCCTGTCCAACGAGCTCTCCAAATTACGGAAAGAAGGCATCCTGGACTGCCGCAAAAACCATTTCCGGCTCCGGACGGAGAGGACATCGCACCCCTGAAGACGGAAAAACCGCATATAGCTTACTGCTGCCTTTATTGACCGCCGTCTTTCTCTGTTAGAATTCAAAGCGCACACCACATTCCAACCGGTATTTGGTCTTCAGGTCAGCACCGAAGTCCTTTTCCGCGTCGAAGTAGACGGCATAGAGATCCCCGAAGCGGATATTGGTGCCGATTCCGATGGTATACCATGTATCGCCGGAGTCATTGCCATCATGGAAAGAGTTTTCATCCTGATAAAGCCATTCGCTTCTGTCGCCGAGGAAATCGTGCTGGACGGAGGCCGCCATATAGAACCGTTTCGGATTCTTCGTGTCCGTTCCATATTCCTTGCTGAGGACCATACCGAGGCGGCCGACGAGGTTATCCGTATTGTCCTGATGGATGGTGGCGCCGTTCTTCGTGGTATAGTCATCCCCTTTGAGGAAATAGTATGTCAGCTGTGCCTGTGGTTCGGCGAACCAGCCCTTACCCATGGCTTTCTTCCGGCCATATTCGGCGCCGGTGCTGAATGCCCAGTTATTGAATTCTCCGCTGTCGCCATAGGCAGTTCCGTAATCAGAACTGAGATAGCCGACTTTGGTGACAAGGTCCAGGTAATGGCCGTCATTGCCTGATTTTGTCGCATAGAGGGTAAGATCCGTGAGTCGTTGTTCCCCCGTTCCATACTCATCATAGTCACTGCTTCCCCAGGTATGTTCGACGGCGCCACCGTAATACCAGTCATGGCCTTTGGCTTCTTTCTTCTTATCAAAGCCGACCTGGATGGTCTTTTTGTTCGATTCGAAGCCGTTGGTTCCATGCCGTTCGAGCTTTTTGTTGATGACTCTTGCCCAGATGCCCTGGTCTTCCTGATTATACCGGAGTTCGCTTAAGCGTTTCAAAAGGGTGTCTGTATCCCTCCACATAGCCACAGCCGCATGATGGGCAGACCCCGGCGTAAAGGCATTCGGGTTCGGCGCCCTGCCATCGCCTGCAGGCGTGATAAACCAGTCTTCATAGTCTGTTTTTGTGGCATCGTTTTCTTTATTGACTGAAAGGGTGTTATCAAAGAGGCTGTCTTTATTTTGAAGAAGGATCTCCCCCTTCGCCGTGAAGGCGGCGGCTCCGTCTTTTACCTGGGCAAAATAGAGCTTATCCCCTGCCTTCATGGCATCGACGGACGCGATGGCCGTGGGCCGGACCGTGAAGGTGCTTCCCGAACCGCCGTGGACATAGAGGAAATCACTGTCCGTGGCGGTTTCGTAGGTGGAAACATTGTTGTCATGGTAGGCAAGGTCCATCGCAAAGGTACCCGGGGCTCCGCTTGCCGTCAGGGTCCCCATGTCAAGACTGCGGGCCCTGCCGGAAAGGGAGGCAATGGCACCGGAAGAAAGATCCATGGCCGAGACATTGCTGTTATCCGTAATGTTCCAGCGGGAACCGTTGGAAAGCGTTATAGACGTTGCCGCCTCTTCCTCCGTATGCGCCTTGCCTTCCCAAAGGCCCTGGCTGGTGACCGAAACGCTGACCTTGCTCGTGCCGGCGGCACTCAGATTTCCCGTGAACGCGGCTCCCTCTCCCGAGAAGGCGGCCGTAACGGTGCTGTTATTGGGAGAATCAACAGTATGTCCCCCGTTTCCGGTCCTGGTAGTATCCGTCGTGTCGATGTTTCCCGTAAAGGACGCATTGCTGCCGGAAAAAACGGCGGTGACTTTGGAATCGCCGGCAGCGGTGATGTCACCCGTCATAGAAGTATCCGTTCCCGAAAAGAGCGCATTGACAGCCGACCGATTGCCGACATATCCAGACCCGGATTGGTAGCTCCTGGCAGTCGTATCAATATTTCCGGTCAAGGAGGCCTTTTCTCCCGAGAAGACAGCCTGGATGGCGGATGTGTCACTTGACGCCATGTTGCCCGTCATCCGGGATTCCCTTCCCTTAAAATCCGCCAGGATCTTTCCCTTTTCCCCCGAGGCGGTCATGTTGCCTTTTAAGAAGGACCGGCTTCCGGCAAAATCAATATCGGCCGTTCCGTTCCTTGCCATGACCCCTCCCGTGATTTCCACGACACCCTGGGACTTCTTGTTGATTTCAATGAGGCCTTTTCCCGTCGTCGCCTGCGCACGCACGGCCGTGCCGGTTTCGCTTTCATGGGTGATGATGGTTTTATCCAGGCCGTTGATCTCAATCTGACCGCCTGTAAACGCACGATGCGCTTGCGTTTGAACGATGGCGGAATATCCGTTGGCGTGAAGATGGATGGTATGGGCCGTAATGGTCGTTTTGGTGGAACCTGCCGAGGAACTGTTGTCGGCGACAACCGCCCGTCCCCCTTTATTGGTCATTTCAATTTCACTGTTTTCGCCGCCGGTGATGGTTAAAAAGTTGTTTGTCCCATTGTTCATGATGACGTAACCGGAGCTTCCTTGGAAGAACGAGGGGGTTCCGGTTGATTCCAGCACCATCTTCCGGAACCCGGAAATTTCAATATGATGACCGTTGGATTCGGTATAGATACAGTCGTCATTGGTCCGGACCGTAATGGTTCCCGCCGCGGTGATTTTTCCGTTATGGCCGGTACCATTATAGACGATTCCTTTGTCGTTCCATTGATTCCCCTTTTGCGTTGCAATGACCGTAATGTTTTTAGCGGTTATTTCCGGCGTATTATAGATAGCGGAAACACCGCTCGTACGGGAAAGGCCCCCCTCTTTCCCTTCGTTGGTCCAATCCAGTGTCAAATCGCTGTCCGGATGGGAAAAACGGGCCAGGTCACTGCTGCCCGGTTCGCTGTAACCAGGAGTTACGCCGTTAATTGACGTATGGCTGTCAAACTTGAACTCTTCGGCATTCGCTGTCTGTGTAACACCAGGCGCAGTCACGGCTAATGTAACCAATAAAACCGTCGTCTTTAGAGATTTCCTCATGATTGTTCTTCTCCCCTTTTTTAATTGTTCGATACATACTTCTCCCCTGTTTAATTGTTTTGATACATATTCATCCTCCTTTTTGATTTTGTTGATGCATATTTATTTAATTTTGTTGATATGTACTTGTACATTATACCACAATATTTCCCGGCCGTTTGTATACTTTACTTGCACACGTAAAATCAGGCAGACAAAAAAACAGCCATGCGGCACCAACCGCATGGCTGTCTCGTTTTTAGATGGAGCCACTTATAGGACTCGAACCTACGACCCTCTCATTACGAATGAGATGCTCTACCAACTGAGCTAAAGTGGCAATATTTGTACTTTTTCATTGTATCAGGTTTGGCAGGCAATGTCAAGCAGATTTCAACCTGTCGCGCAGCGCAAGTCCACGGCCCCTTGCCGTTTCCCGTAGCGGTACCGGGTCCGCAGGGGCGCTTCAGACAGCCACGGCCGGGGTCTCCAGGCCGGACGGGCCGCCATCCGCCAACCGGTCTTAAAATCCGATGGCGCTTATGCTGCCCAGCAGCAGGAACAGCAGGAAAGCCCCGACGAACAGCGTCAGTCCCGCGCCCAGCAGGCCGGACAGGAACAGCCGCCACACGGGGACGGTCCTGTCCCCGTCATCGGCGCGCAGCACGGTGAACCAGCGCGAGCAGAAGGTCCCCGTCAGCCGCTCGCTGCCGTCGGGACGGATTTCGTACACATAGGGATAGTCAAACACGTCGATGCCCGCGCTTTTGCCGAGGGCCGCCGCCGTCACGATGAAGGCGAAGATGTACCAGGCGGCGCCGTACCGGAAGTCCATTCCCGCAAAGAACGGCTCGCCCGGGTTCCGGAAAATCAGGTGGAGCACGATGGCGATCAGGGCCGGCGCAAACAGGAACCCGGTGAGCTGCACCACGATGGACAGCACCCGGCCGGGCGGATAGAAGCGGAGATGGACAGGCACCTCTTTGCCGGATTCGTCCTTTTCGCGGAACACCGGCGTCGGATCCTTCGGGTCCGACAAGGGTCCGCCTGCTTCCAGGTGCAGCTTTCCGTGTTCGCGCCAGGCCTGCGCCGGCCCGCCCGTCAGGATGATGCGCCGCCCGCCTCCGTCCCCGTATTTCCGTTTCCCGATGACATAGAAAAGGGGGAAGAAGACAAGCAGCGAAATGCCTGTGAACTGCAGCATGTATTCCGGATCGGTGTAGTATCCGTGCCCGTCAATCAAGGACACCAGCAGCGCCATGAGGAGCCCGGCCGCGACGGCCGCGGCGAAGGTGCCGGGAATCCAGCGGCGGCTTCCTTCGGACACCCGCCCCGCGGAAACGGCGATGCGCCCCGTCTGGCCGTTTACGACTGCCGTCACATTCCCCTTGCTGAAAAAGTAGACCGGCAACAGCACGTTCATGCTGTCCAGGCCGAAGGACTTCATGGTAACCAAAAGGCCCGAAGTGTGCATGACCTTTTCGAGGACCGGGCGGAAATCCTCCGTGACTTCCTCCTCGATGCGCTTGCGGATGTCCGCACCGGACAGGTCGTTCAGCTTCACCGGATGCCCGGCGATATAGCCGTACGCAAAGGGCTTCGCGCCTGTCCAGTCGAAGGGCTCCGCCTTGTCCAGCACCAGGTTGTCGAGCTGCCTGTTCGTGTTGACCGCGAGCCCGTCCAGGTACCCGTCGCAATAGTAGGACCGGTAGCTGCTGCGGCGTTCCACCGTCGCGGAAACAGGGCCCCGCACCATGCAGTAGGGCAGGTAGTACCCCTGCAGGTTGTTCCTGCCCGAAAGGACGGCCTTGCCCTCGGGCGTGTCTTTACGGGCCCGGGCCCAGTCCTGCAAGTGCTGCCGCGCCTCGTCCTTCCGGATTACGAAGGGGATGACAAGGTCCGGCCGGTGCCGTTCTTCTTCCAGCTCGCGCCGGATCAGTTTGGAGCCGCAGAACGCACACGTTTCCGAAGCCCCGCCGTCCTGAAAGGCGACCTCCGCCCCGCAGGACGGGCAGTGCATCAGGACGCGCCGTTCCGGCGGCGCCGCGAGTTGTTCCTCGTGCAGCTTGCGCCAGTGCACCTGCGCCTTGCGGCTTTCCGCGATGCCCGTCTCCCCGCCGCAATAGGCGCAGCGGTAGGTCTGGCGGGCAATGTCGAAGCGGGCCGGCGCGCCGCAGCTGTGGCAATAGACGCGCAGCGGGTTTCCGGGCGCGGCCTTGGGGTCGTTGCCCTGCGCTGCCGCTGCGGCGTCCTGTTTTTCCCTGCCTTCCCTCATCACAACCTCCTCCTCCAAAAATCCGGAGCCCCCCTCTGATGCTGCCTGGCCGTCACAGGCTGCGGCACAGGTCAAAAATCATGTTCCAGACTTTTTCCTCGTCTACCGTCAGGACGATGCGCGCCTTCTGCGTGCCGTCGGGCCCCTGTCCCTTGAAGGCCATGGTGGCGCCGTAGCACGGGCCGTAGACCGCATCCACGTCCACAGGGTACGTCACTTCTTCGGTGATGACCGACGGATCGATGGCGGCAGCGGCGGCCAGAACGTCCCAGATATAGTCGTTGAACTGTACCTTGTCCTTGAAAAGCGGGGTCATCCAGTGCTTTGCGATGAGGTCCGCGAAGACGGGGTTCTTCACCATCTTCTGCATCTGAAAGAAGCGGTCGCGCGTGATGTGGATCTTTTCGCATGCATCCAGCGGCACGATCACCTGGTCGCCGAAGGGGGCGCGGAACGCGGCCTGCATGGCTTCCGGATCGATCCAGACGTTGAATTCGGCGTACGGCATGACATTGCCCTGCTGGAAGAAGGAGCCTGCCATGTAGACGACGCGCTTGACCAGCGGAGCGATTTCCGGGTCCTTGCGCAGGGCCGCGGCCAGGTTGGCGCCGCTGCCGATGCTGACGATGGTGACTTCGTGCGGACGGGCCCGGACGGTCTGGATGATGAAGTCCGGGGCGCTCTGCTTCATCGGCCGGAGTTCCGGCTCCGCGCCGTAATTCTTCCGGTATGCGTCCTGCCAGGATACCGGCCGGTCGTATCCGGCAGCGCCCATATGGCTGTCGGCGCCGCGGCCGAAGCGGCTCTTTTCTTCCGCAATATAGCGGAACCGGTCCTCCCGGACCGGGGCATTGACGCCCATGAATACCGGAACATCCTTGATTCCCGCGCCTTCGAGCTGCCGGATTGCGCTTGCCGTACCGGTTTCCACCCAGGTGTTGCCGAGCACGACGGTCACACCCAGCAGGTCGGTCTTCGGCGACTTCGCCAACAAGATCATGGCCGCGCCGTCATCAAACCAGTCGACCATGTCCGTGTCCAGAATGACCGGCGGCGCCTTCTTGCCTTCCTGCGCGGAGGCAGGATGTACGGCAAGGAGCACGGCGACTGCCAGCATCCACGCGGTTACGATTCTCTGCCAATGTTTCATGATTCTCCCTCCTTCAAATTAAAAACCCCCTGATGTAGCGGAACCGGAAATTTCCCAAAGCATTCTTCCGGTCTCCCTCATATCTTCATTATATTGAAAAATACAGAAACATCCCCTGAGGGATACCTCGGTTTTTTCAAAAAAAAGCCGGGATATCCTTTCGGATATCCCGACCGCAAAATCCGGTTTCCCGGCTTGTCCTGTTACTTCTTCTCGTAATAATACCGCGTCCACAGGGTCACCTCGGACAGGGACGGATGGGGCGTCATGGTCTCGCTCACCGTATAGACCGACTGCGGATCGAGGGTCCGCGTCAGGGGCAGGGCCCGCAGCCGCGCCGCCACGGGCGAGGCGATGTCCCCGTTGACGGGCGTCACCGTATGGGTGCCGCAGTTCAGCTGGTTCAGGAAGGGCTGCAGCAGGAGCGACGCTTCGGGACCGACGATATGCACGCCCAGGATATGCTTCGCCGCCTTGTCGAGGACGAGCTTCACGAACCCGTCGTCCGGCGCGCCCGGCTCAAAGCCCAAGGCATAGCCCTTGGCCGCCGCCGAGTAATGGTTCACCGCCGTTTCCACCTCGAAGCCGCGCCGCGCCGCCTCCTGCTCCGTCAGCCCCGCGTGGGCCGCCTCAGGATACGTGTACGTGACGGCCGGCACCAGGCCGTACGAGGCCCAGCGCCATTCCTCCGGCGCCCGGCCCTCGAACAGGTTGTGCGCCAGGATCTCCGCCTCGTAGTTCGCCTTGTGGCGGAACGGCGCCAGCCCGTTCACATCGCCCAGGGCATAGATGTCCCGGGCCGTTGTTTCCAGAAATTCATTCGTCCGGATATAGCCCCGTTTGTCCGTGGCGATGTCCGTGTTCTCCAGGTGCAGCAGCTCCGTCATGGGCCGGATGCCCGGCGCCACGAAGATTTCCTCCGCCGCCGTCTCGGTTTCTTCCCCCGTCGCGCGGTCCTTCACGCGGAGCACCTTCAGCCCATCCTCCACCCGGACACATACGGTCTCCCTGTTGAGCAGCACCGCCACGCCCCGCGCCTCGAACTGGCGCAGCAGGAACGCGGATACATCGCCGTCCTCCCTGGGCAAAAGGCGCACATTGTGCTGCACCACCGTGACCTGCGTCCCCGCCGCGTTGAAGATATGGGCGAACTCGCAGCCGATGGGCCCGCCGCCGATGATGATCAGGCTCCGGTAGGGCGCCTGCGGGAACGCATCGGCAAAAAACGTTTCCGACGTCACGAAGCCCGCCTCCGCCAGCCCCGGCAGATCCGGCACATTCGTGCGCGCCCCCGTGCCGAGGACGATCTTGTCCCCCTCCAGTTCCGCCGCGCCGCCGCCGTTCAAATCGACGCGCAGCGTGCGGCTGTCCGTGAACGACGCCGTGCCATTGTACGTGTCCACGTTGGGGAACCGGTCGTAATACTCTTGGATGTGCGGCGCCTCGTCAATCTTGCGGCGCATGCGCCGGGCCACGGTCTCCCAGTCCAGCCGCACGGCCCCGGCCGTGACACCGATGCGCCGGTCCTCGCGGATCTGGCAGAGCGCATTGGCCGCCGCCGCCAGGATCTTCGTAGGAATACAGCCCCGGTTGAGGCACGTGCCTCCGAAGCGGCCCCGCTCGACGAGGGCCACCCGCAGCCCCTGCGCCAGGGCGGCATCGGCCACAATGTTCGCCGCCCCTGTCCCAATGAGTATGACATCGTAGTGTTTCACGTGAAACCTCCTTTGCATGTTAGAATCCGGCAAACACCTGCCCCGCATACTTCCCCAGCAGTTCATATGTATCCGCCGTCGGGTGCACCCCGTCCCAGATAAAGTACTTCCGCCGCAGCGCCGCCAGTTCCGCTTCGCCGCCCCGGGGAAACACAGGCTCGAAATCGAGGAACCATACGGGCGGCTCCGCGGTCCGTCCCGTCTCCGGATCCGCCGCCTCCGCTCCCTTTGCGGGCGCCGCAACCCCCAACACCGTTCCCCGGGGGAAGCGCTCCCGCATGGCCGCGCGCAGCCGCCGGACCAGCGGATTCAATTCCGCCGCCGCACAATACCACGGCAGCACGAACACCGCCGCCGCGCCCGCGGCCGCCGCATGACGCCGGGCCCGCTCCATCTGCTCCAGGGAAAACGAAAGCGGCACCCCCTGGATGATGTCGTTCATGCCGCCTTCATAAAGCAAAAGGCGGCCGCCGTCCCAGCGCTGCCGCAAAACCCGTTCCGTTATGTCGTCGCAGCACTCCCCGCAAATCCCGTGATTTTCCCACGTGCCCGCGCTCCCGCGCCCCGCCGCCGCCACCCAGGAATGCTCCTCCGTAAAGGGGAACCCCTGGATCAGCGAATCGCCGTAACACGTGATCCGTAGTCCTTTTCTGCGGCCTGTCATGTCGCGCTCCTTATTGTCTGTCCTTTCTGCCGTTTGCACGCCCTCACGGCAGTCCGGGCGGACCCGGACTGTCTGGCGCTCTCTCCTCTCAGTATACTCCGTCTTTCCCTATCTTGTCTCTCTTTTTCTGTCTGTGCCGGGCCGGCAGGCCGGGTACCTTCTCTTTTTATACGGTTCCCGCCCGCGCCCTGCGGCTGCTCTCTTTCAGCCATTTCCCTTATCATCCTGTATCTCAGGGGTAGTACGATGTCCTGTCCTTTTCTCCGGAAATCAAAAAATCCGTCCCCCGCAATGCGAGGGACGGACATTCATTCCGCGGTACCACCCAGGTTCCTGTCCCCTTGACAGGGACAAGCTCTTTTCACGTACTAGCATACGCATTTCCTGTAACGTGGAAAACACGGAGACGCTTAATGGCTTCAGCGCTCTCTTCAGGGAGGATATTCGCCCGTCCGTAAACACCGGCTTCCACCAGCCGCCGGCTCTCTGCGCTCTACCGCAACGAGGTACTTGTTCCCGTCATCAGATTTCCTGCTATGAAATTACTTGCATTATAAATTGTTCCGCATCCCCTGTCAATCGCTTTTTTGCCATTCCGGCACCTGTCAGGGACGTTTTGTAATATAAGTTACAAAAAACCGTATTCCGTCCTGCCATTCCGCCAATATGTCCACTACAGCGCTACAAGGCAGCCTTCTTCCGTGCCGCCGTCACCGTCTGCTTTTCCGTCTCCCGGCCGATATCGCCCAGGACATGGTTGTGTCCGTCCACCATGACCACCTTCGGCTCATTGGCACGGGCCTCGTCCGGCGTCATGAGCGCATAGGCGATGATGATCACCGTATCGCCGACCTGTGCCTTGCGGGCCGCCGCGCCATTGAGGCAGATCACCCCGCTGCCGCGCCGGCCTGCAATCGTATACGTTTCCAGGCGCTCGCCATTGTTGTTGTTTACGATCTGCACCTTCTCGCCCGGCAGGATGCCCGCCGCATCCATCAGGTCCTGGTCGATCGTGACGCTGCCCATATAGTCGAGCCGTGCCTCCGTCACCGTGGCACGGTGGATTTTTCCGTGAAACATTTCGTACTGCATGTCCTTCAAATCCTTTCTGATCTGACTTGCCCCATACATCGCGCCCTTACTTGGACGGGTCCAGGATGACATTATCGATGAGGCGCGTCGTCCCGAACCTCACCGCCACCGCCAGAAGATGCGGGCAGTCCACCGTCCCGTGGGCCGGCGTCAGCTCCGGCAGCGCGTGCATTTCCACATAATCGATGTCGCTCATCGGTTCCGCCGCAATCATGGCGCGCGTGCCGTCCGTCAGCTTCTGCGTGCTCCGCTCGCCCGCCTCGAACGCCTTCTGCGCCGCAAACAGGGACTTGCTCAGAACCAGTGCCGCCTTGCGTTCCGCCGGCTTCAGGTAGACATTGCGCGAACTCTTCGCCAGGCCGTCCGCCTCCCGCACAATCGGCATTTCCCGGATCTCCAGCGGGAAGAACAGGTCCTTCACCATACGGCGCAGGACCTCGGCCTGCTGCGCATCCTTCTGGCCGAAATACGCCCGGTCCGGCTGGGCCAGATGGAACAGCTTCGTCACCACCGTCGCCACGCCGCGGAAATGGATCGGCCGCGTCCGGCCGCACAGGACCTGCGTAATCCGGCCCGTCACCTCGACCCACGTCATATCCTCCGACGGATACATCTCTTTCGGCGACGGCAGGAACAGCACATCGGCGCCCATCTGCTCCGCCAGTTCGCAATCGTGCGCAAACGTGCGCGGATACGCAGCCAGGTCTTCCGTGGGCGCAAACTGCGTCGGATTCACGAAATCGCTCACAATGACGAAATCATTCTCCTTGCGGGCCGCCGCAATCAGCGACCCATGTCCCTCGTGCAGCGCCCCCATCGTCGGCACCAGCCCGATGGTCTTGCCCGCCTTCTTCGTATCCTTTACAATCTGCTGCAGCTCTTTGGTCGTTCTGACAACCTGTACCATGATGTTTCCTCCCTTTGTCCTGCCGGGAACGCGAAAAAAAAGCGCACCCGAAAACGGATGCGCGCGAATGCTGCGTTGTGGCGTCACGTCTCGGTCTTTCGGATCCAAGCGATATTGACAATGTTGTGGATTCCAGGCCCTGGCCGGTAAAGCTCTTGCGATGCCTTCCGGGGGATCCCCAAAATTCAACAGTATTGTAGCACACGGAGAAGTATTATGCAATATGTTCCAAATGATGATTTCATGATATATCTTGGTTGTCAAGACATGTGTTACACTCTTGAATTTGAGAAATACTCTGTTACAACCTGGTTTGGGCTTCTGAATGCTAGGGATGTCTTGGCTGTGCCGTTGTAGCGTTTTTCATGCTTTTCCAC
>Ga0256406_1004750_pt1 | contig 15188 bp, 10 predicted proteins | sample RumenRJG_03DNA_FD_185986 | JGI IMG/M metagenome (GOLD analysis project Ga0256406, IMG submission 185986) | Bovine rumen microbial communities from Lethbridge, Alberta, Canada - RJG_03 | ecosystem: Host-associated > Mammals > Digestive system > Stomach > Rumen | place: Canada: Alberta | collected... | reverse complement strand
TAACATGCATACAACTGCGACAGGCATTGCATACAGCATGTATGTTTTATATTGTTTTCTTGCGCCACTATACCCTGCTTGCTCTCAGGTGACACGCACTAAAATCACTGATTTAACAGTATTTTTTGATATTATACGGTTATGATTACTTCACTTGTTTTTGATGGTATGTTTATTATAATTGGTCTTATTGTTTCTTATCAGCTTGGTAATATGGTTGATAAGACAGCCGGTTCTATATCCAGATGGATTGGCATGGCTTACACACTAATATTTATTCCAGTGGTTAGTGCGGCTGTCATTATTATAACTGGTTCATATGGGTGGTCAGTACTTGCAGCTTTTACTGCATTGCTCGTTAGTCTATTTTTTACACGCTTCTTTGCTACATTATGCGCACGGGCTTATTCATATTCTATGATGCATCTTATCTAAAAAAATAGCCCTTGCATAAGCCAGATTATTTTATAATAAATTTAGTTATATGGTGGATTTTTAGAAATAGAAACCCACCATTTTATTAGTATTTGCACCGTGTTACCTGAGAACAAGCAGGGTATAGTGGCGTAAGAAAACATATAATAACTTATACAATCTTCATCATAAGATTGTCATCGCAGTGAGCAGTGATAACATCATATCATTTATGATTGTCAGCATGAGTACATGCAGCATGAGTACATGCCATGCATCCATTGATTAGTTCCAGGTATCAGTTAGTAAATTCATGCAAAGAACAGCAATAAAAAGCCAGCGCTTATACTTGTAAACAAATTGTAAGCAGCAGCATTAAAACAAGACTTCTAAAGTTTACGCACAATGCCTAACAATTACAATCATATGCAAGTGCCTCTCTTAATAAAAAGCGCACAATGAATACAAAATTTGTAGTGAATAATAGTTATAAGTTAAACTAGTCTGATAAATAAAAAAGCCTGTTATAATAGTGATTTTAGTGCGTGTCACCTGAGAGCAAGCAGGGTATAGTGGCGTAAGAAAACATAATACACACAGCGGTGCATTGCTCTATCCTGTGCCTTATCCAAGAATCCTACTAACTTATGGTGTATGCAATGTGTAAGCACTTGCTAGCATTAACACATTAGCATCATGATTACACTGACAGCTAATATGCTAGCATGCTTACACCAACCTATGCAACGCAGTGAGTAAAGATAAAGAATAGATGCTTGTAATTGGTAGTTGATTGGTTAATTGTGTACATGATTGTGAACAGAACATTATGCTAACGAATAATAGTTGTTAAGTGTTGTGCATGATGCAAGCATGCTAGCAATAGGTAAGACAGCAATATGTAAGAAATTGTATATAAAGATAAGTGCTCTAAAAATCCTTATTTTACACCGTGTCACCTGAGAGCAAGCAGGGTATAGTGGCGTAAGAAAACATCTTACCAACAGCAATGCTTGCACATGTATCACACATGCTAGCAGGTTCTCAGTAAGTTAGTTTAGCTAATGTGTTAATAAGTTCTCAGTAAGTGCTGGGACAGTGAGTTATGCTAGTGATTTACTCATTCAGTAAACTAATGCCGTGTACACATTATGCATACAAGCATGGCACAGCATAATACCTAGCACGCTGGTGATTTACTAACCTGGGTTCACTTGTTTGCAAACAATGCTTACATGGATTGCATTGCATTGGTAGCTTATGCTGATAACTCGCAGTCATTACACTTGGTTAGCCGGTTAGAGTTCTGGTTAATCATTATACTTAATCTAAGCTGCATCCATCATGTGAGCATAATTATTGCATACATTATGTGAGCATAGAAATCTCAATGAGCATATTCTATAAGTTAGAAATAAGAAAGCACCCTATTACTCACTATGAATTGTAATCATTTATTGTATGTATTCATGTGTGCATTATGTGCAATCATCTAATATACCCCTAGAAATCAAATAAACAGCATTCTAAGCGATTTATAGCACGAATCCGTATAATGTATCACAATTATTGTTTTAGCTCGTTAGAAGCGAGATTCTGCATGACCATGAAAACATAAAAAATCTAGTAAATTCTTGTTAGAACTATGTTAATAGTTTAATAATAACCTGGTGATTAAATTTTAGTTAATAAGTACTATATTAGAATTAGAATATTTTCGCACTGGTATTACGCCCATATGATTGAATGTTAATGGTTGTTCTCACACTGCGTTTACACCAACATGGTTAAGTATTAGCATTAGATTCTGTGCCTATTTTCTTATAAAATTTCACTTATAATAACATAAAGTTAAAGATATGCTGGCTTGTTAACATGCTAACAAGAATTGTGCAATCAGTAATCAGTGTGCTTTATATGGCTAATTTTTATGCGACACGCCGATACTTGACTTTGATCAATGCTTCATGTATTATTAAATCATCAAAAACAAAACACGGGTTATATGGCTCGCAGTATTTATTAAGATTAACAAAAGGTTAATCTTAGAAAGGATTAGTAGTAATATGGTGATTAGCTCTGATAATAAGATGTTTGGAACCACTAAACCAATTGAAAATGGTATTCCTACCTTCACTTATGATAAGAATGCTAGTGCAAGTTATAAGGATATGCTTAAGGCAGCTACGAATGGTAAGATTATCGGGTGCCGTAAGCATACTACTACTAAGGAATCCCTTGCTGCTAGTTTTATCGCTGCTGCAATGAAGTCAATTGCACACAGTTTCCCTGAGACCAAGCAAATGCAATGGTATACTTCAATGCCAACTGCTTCCAATACGGTTCTTGGTATTGATGGTATGTTCAAGTGTGAGAATGTCATGAGTGAAGCCCGTGTTTACATTAGTGTCAAGGATTGTGATACTAATGTTGTGTATGGATTCACTGTCGGACCTAAGATTGCTGAGATGATGGCTATCAGGGATGCGCTTAAGGACGATGATTTTCAACAGCTCATTGCTGACATGCGAGCAGGCAATGTTAACACTAAAAACATCTGAGTTATTTAGAGTGAATTAACAATTAACTAAGCTCACTAAGTTAAGCAATATTAGCTAGTGGGCTTAACTTTTTTAGTGAATAGCTAATCAACAAAAATATTACTATCAGCTACTGAGTGCATGGATTGTATACAAAATGCTTACAATTTCATGCACTCATTTTTTATTCTTAGCAATGATTCACAATTATCTCACAGTGCGATTCTAATAAAATTATGAAACCGCTAACAACTAATTAGCAGTAATCCAAGCATATAAGCCTATAAACTGTGCTAAATCATTATATTTATATTTAACTATTGACTTACACTAGCATGGTTAAAAGACAGGCAACCATGTGCTAAGCGTTGTAGTTTACTAATGTATACAAATTGCTTACATTGATGATGGCAGATTGGATGTAATATAGACTTACATTAACCTTGATTGTATGATGGCAGTGCGTCTTACACAGTTAGTGCTATTAGTATAAAGTTAATCGATTTTAATCCATGCTAGAACTCTATAAATGTTCACATTTTGCAATACAATTGTTTACAATAGTACCTGGTATATTTAACTAGTAGACTAGCCTAAAATCGTTCATATTAAGCCGATTTCACGGTGCATAAAAGAGCTTGCAAAAGTTGTGTTAAACTAGCTTACATGCTATCATTGTTAATGAAAACAAAGAGACATAATACCTTTGATTGGAGCTACTAATTATGAGTATGATAGCAACTGTTAATGTTAATAATGATGATGAAACTTCTACCAGTGAACGCACTAGTGATAATAACATGGTGAATACAAATAATACAATCGTAACCGTTAATAATGAACTTGCTAAAGGTAATAATCAGCGTGCTAAAGCTGAGTTTTCAAAGCAATGCAGGGCATATCTTGCGTCTGAAATAGCATATGCTGTAGCTAATGGTTATAATAATATTTGCATTAGTATGGATTATGGTATTGATTATACTTCACCAGTGCAATGGAGGGTTAATTTGGATGATAATAATGACATTAATACATCTAACCCGCATGTAATCACTGAGATAGGTAAAGCGTTTGATAATAATGATTCACTTGGTATAGTGCGATGGCTTGCTAATAAGGCTGGTATTACTCATGCGCTTATTGCTAGCAATAATGAATACAGTTACAGTGCTAAAAGCATTAATATTATTGTTGATAATAAAGTTGTGAATGATAATGATTTGGAATCAGTAGCTGATAATGATAACACTGGTATGAAACTCATTCTTGGTTGGAGAAATTAGTTCACACTCGCATGACCGCTAACCGATTATATATAGATATAGTTGATTATCAACAATCACATTTGTTTCACTAAAATATTAGTTAGATAGTTATAAGTAAAGAATAAGTATAATGCCAGCAATTGTTAACATCATTGCTGGCATTATACTTATATATAAGAAAACATGACTAAACTATGGCATACTGATACATATAGTGTATGAGTTTCCTGAGAAGTTATACAACTTTATTCTCATGGGGCTTGCCATTAGCCCACTACACAGTCCTACCATAGAGAGGTAGTTCTGCTTACCTTTAACAGTGATATTACACGCAAGATTAATATCAATCTTGTTAATTCACTCATCATAATAATATCAATTAATACTATTATAAGTCATAGTTAATTTATTTATATTTATTTATTAGTAGTAGTTTAGAGGATTATTCTTACTTAGTTATTATTAAGTTATTTATAAGAGTAGGTTAGACAGCTATATATAGTTAATTTAGTTTTACAATGCTTTATCGAATTATTGCTTTCAACTGTCTCTCTATTTCTTGCTGAAAATCAGATAGCGCATCATTATCCAATCCCAATTTATTATCTGGTGAATCCTTATCATCATCACTGGCAGTGCTATCATTCTTGGATACAGTGCTGTCAGCATTATCAGTAGGTGATGTTGTTCCAATTACAGAACCATGAGGCTTACCATCATCCAGTATAGTATTAAAGCTAGGAACTGGTTCCAGGTCATCATCATCAGGAAGTTCAGGGTTCAACCATTCATTTGGAGCCATTGGTTCTTCACCACGGTTAATAACTAGATGACTGAAGAACCAATCAAACAGCTTATTATCATCCTCATTCTGAACACTAATATAAGCCATCAGGTACCATCTGTCATCATCATGACCAATAACCCTACAGGTATCACCATTCTCATTCTTGAATACAGCTTCATAACCAAAAGAACCATTCTGTATAGTGAATTTATCTGTATTTACACGCATTCTATTTAAAGCACCAAGCCACATGTAGCCATGCTTCTGTTGTGAGTGCGCTCTTAATAGCATGAACCCACCATCTTTAGTTGCAATAACAAGTGAGTTCTTATTGTTAATACCTAGTATGACACCATCATGGTATGGTAGCATGTATGCACCCATTTGCAGTAGGCTGTTAGCATAATCATCATCAGCATTACGATAATCAATTGGAGCCGTATGCTCTTCTTTTTTAGCTTTCTCATGCTGCTCAGCTATATAATCAAGACCACCTATTGAACCCATATGCTTAGGCTCATTAGTATGATGACCAAAAATGTTAGAAAAAATACCCATGAAAACCATGATATCATAACTAGCATATAAGCTTAACTAATTATAACTGCATATGTAAGCAATGCAATCATCAGCCATCATTGGATAATGCGTACAAGTGTGAACAAAATTGCTAGCATTAGCATGTAAGTGAATTATTGAACGAATTTTAGAACGAATGTATACAGTAATGATTAGCATTAGATTGATTGCTTTATAAGTCATTCAAAGTTAAGTGGTTTGTAAATTCCAATATTGCACCAGGTTAAAATTTTGCTAACATGATTGCAAACAAAAAATAATTATACTGATTAGGTTTATTCTCTATAATATGAAAATTCATGTTTGCAACTGTTAACAATTGCAGTAGATAATAGAATTATCTAAGATTAACAATATAGAGGCAGTGATTTTAGTTTAATCATAAAGCCCACTAGCTATGCTAAACATTACTAACTAGTAGGCTTTACTATTTATTCTGCTTTATGAGTTGAGTGCATTTCACTGCTCACAATTAGCACTGATGATTTATCAGAATCAGTATTGATGATATAAGGTTCTTGCTATTTAATTATCATTGAAGCGCCTGTCAACAGTGCTGACAATGTTAACAAGCTCACCATTACTCAGTGTTGTTGGATGGAACTCACGCCACTCGCTCTCTTTAACAACCCACTTACCATTATCATCCTTAACGGGTGTAGCATGCTGCTCCCAGCATATTCTAGTGCTAGTGCGACCAGTATATGGGTTCCTGCGACTATAATGTATGCAAGTGCAGTTATCTATTTTGAAATTAGGGTCTTCATGGCGGCGTAAGTATTCTTCATCACTAAGGTCTTCTATTGTCAGCATCATTGCACGCATGAAATCACCATGCGTAACAATCACCACACTCTCACTATCAGAATGCTTATCCAATTGTGTCAGCAGGTTATGCACACGATTCTCAGCTACATCAGCAATGGATTCACCAGCGGGTGGGCACCAGTAAAGCGGGTCTGTCTCTCTGAACATCCAATTACGAGGGTAATTCTTTTTGAAATCATCCCTAGTGACAGTGCAGATTTCACCCCATGACCGTTCTCTGAGAATACGCTTCTCAATCCATCTAGCTTTAGGCAGTGCCATTGTAGCAGCTGTCTCTCTAGTGCGAACATATGGTGACACTAGATACCTATCAAACACTGGCTGCTTAGCTGCAAGCCACTTACCAATGCAATCAGATTGCTGCCTGCCAGCAGCTGTTAGCCTCCAGCTTCTATCAGGCACTGTAACATTCTCTTGTGTGAATAGTGAATTATCACCTTTAATACCAGCTGTTATCAGTGTATTCTGTTCTGATTCACCATGCCTAATAACATACATGTCTAATGGCATACTCATAACTTTTACTTATTCCTTTCATGTAAGTTCATAAGTCCACATTGTGGACACGCTTTATAAGTTAACACTTTACTACGATGCACACTCATGATTGCACTCAATAATGTAATCATGCTCGCATAAGCATTAACATTTAATCCAAACTACTATCAATGATAACATGCAAGCATTATTAATGCAATCCAAGTGATTACAACCTCATGCACATTGATGCTGATTCATAATTTTTATGTTAATGAGTTTTTTAGATAAAGAATTAGAAAACTATTAGCACTCTCAATGACTATAATAAAAGCGCACTATCCATTCATTATTGAAAACATGTTCTATTTTAGTAAATTAACCTAGTAGTTAACCATACTAGTTATAAAGTGCTCATTTGCAATCACCAACTTGCACTTGCAATCACAAGTATACAATGCTAGCATTGCATGAGAATAAAAGCGAACGAATCAAAGAAAGAGTAGGATTGTGAGCAATACTGCAAGCATGCTAACAACAGATACAACCATGATTACTAACATAATGAGAACATGGTTAAATGGTATTAAGAACATACTAAAACCAGCTAATATTATACATGACATTACTGATTACAATACTGCTGAATGGTTCCTGCTAGCACTAATGCTCACAATGCAAACAGCTGGATTCATTATCAGCGGTGATTACAGCATGACTGGCTGGATTGGATTGCTAACAGGTGTACTGCTTATCATCTCACTTATACTTTGTGACCGTGGCAGACTTACCAATTATCTATTTGGATTCACTGGCAGCATTGGTGGCTTAATTATAGCAATGCATAACAGGCTCATTGGTGATAGTTTATCAGAGTTCTTTTACCTGATAATGAGTGGTTTCGTTGGAGTTTATTTCTGGCAGAAATCCATTGCTAACAATGTAAACAATGCTGATAACAATAGTAGCAGTGCTAATACTGAGATTAAACCACGATTGATGACCAGATTGCAAGCATTGTTCACAATAACATGTATTATCATTGGTTATTTCAGTATGGCTGCTGTATCGCATTCAGTGGCTGGTAATCTCATATGGTTGGATGCAGCGATACTGCCACTCAGTCTGGCTGGTCAGGTGTTAATGAGTTTAGGTTATCGTACCCAGTGGTTTGCTTGGATTGCTGTTGATGCGATTAATGTCATCATATGGGCATTGAGACTTGGTAGTGGTGGTGCAGCTGCAAGTAGTATGCTTATATTGCAAGCTATCATGCTTGTTAATGCGATTTATGGTTGCTGGTTGTGGTTCCATCCAAGGGATAGTGTTAGCAATCAGTGATAAATTATCATTATGGTTCACTAACCGTTGTATTTGCCATTAGCATTAACTTGTTAGTGGCATTTTCTAATTAGTGAATTAATTATTGACTTACAACTTAGGTTATGTTAAAACATGTATGCAAGATGTGTGCATTGTAAACAATCGTATGCGTATGTTAATCTTGTGAACTATTGCTATAATGAAATAGTTAGTGTGGTTTTGTTAGCATTTTTGTTAACACTGCTTGCAAAAAAAGAGAACTCTATCTCTAAAAAAGAAAACTAATTATTAATTAATAAATAACTGTAGATTTGGATTTTTACAATAGTCAAAATCTAGCTATGATTACACATTATGGTTGCAATTATGTATGCGTAAAACCATTACACTTATCACTTTTTAGTTAGCATGTTTTACCATATTACATATTAACTGGCAGCATTACATGTAATTTGCTAGCATTGCTAACAGCTAAATTATATACTAATTAATGCTGGTAAATTCTATTAATGCTAGTAATCAGTATCACCATGCTACGCTGATTACACTGTAATGTAAGGATATTCATAGGATTATGATTAAGATTGGAGCTGGTATGCTTACTACTTATGATGTTAAAAAATATGCGAAGGATAATAATAAGGTTTACTTATCTCATGTTGTTAACCCTACTATTGTTGGTAAACCATTCCGAGTGAAACCAGCTGTTGAGAATGGTTTAACATCACAGGTAATGCTAGCACTGCTGTCAATTGTATTATTCATAATCAGCATAATAAGACTAGTATACAAGCATTTCATGGGCATGCCAGTATGGGTCGCATGTGTACTCATGATAATAGGTGCATTCTGTCTGGTAAGTGTAAGAAAACCTACCATGCACGCAGTGATAGCATATGCTGACATTGAGAATAACACTGGTATCACTATACTGAATAAGCCTAATGATAAGAATGATAAATCATTTGAAGCCAGGTTCATGAATGATGGTAAGCGTCCTGTAATCCTTTTTAGAAGATTCACTGATGATAACAATATTGTTCGCACTGGATACATAGACCTTGATAATGATAATGCTATACTTGGTTATCTTGTTGAGATGGATGATGCTGATGAGACTTGGCGTGATTTCGGATATTCACTGGTAAATCAGTATAATTCAGATAATAAGCAATAGCATAGGATAATGACTAATCATGACACTGAAAGATAGAAGAGGTCTGACACCGCATCATGAACCTGGTATGCCAGTTAAATCCGAGCAGGATGTTCTCATGCATGCAAAAAAGAAACAACATGCTCAACATGCTGAATTAAATAAGGTTGATGATAGTAATCAATTATCATTCTCAGACGCTATAAGCAATATTCAGCATTTAAGCAATAACAATAACGCTGGGTCTGCTTTAAAAGCTAATGAGAATACTGAGAAGCAGAAGAATGAAAGCGTATCAGAGCAACTTGGTATTAAGGATAGTGAGTATATCATACCAGTTGAACCGTTTGAGATACCTCATTTTATTGCAATCATTGCTTGCATTGCAATTCCAGCAATGATGTTCATTAGTAGTATCATAGCTGATGGTTGGAGGGCATTTACTAATGCTAGGATGCTTCTGATTATTCCAGTTATTATTATTTTCTATCTTGCTGTTAAATGGACTAAAGACCTTGGTATGGTTGATGTTAAGGATATTGAGAGGGCTTATCCTGATATAGTTATTGTTGATGATACTGATGATAGTGATGACCCTAGTAGACCATCAACATTGAAGATTAGAACTAATGATGATTCAACTGCTTCTTTCACAATGGTAACCAGGCAGGATTGGGAGTCTAACATGCCATTCAGACGCAGGCAGGGTGTACTTGTAGTTAAGAATGGTAAGGCTGCTGTCATGGTTGAAGACACCTCACTAGATCAGAATCAGCAGTAATGCATCTCACTGCTAGTTATAATGAGTTCATTGTTAGCAATTGTACACACTAACCTAGGTTATAATACGCTTAGCCTAGGTTAATTTTTTTGATACGGTGCTAATTTGTTAATTCAATCTTGCATACAGTATGCAAGCATGCTATCATATATTATTATGGTTAATGATGATAATGCTACTAGTAATATTACACTTATAGCTGGTGATACGCATTTGCATCCAGCGTTCTTAGAGCGTATATCATACGCGGCTGATGCGGTTAATGCTGATCGTATTATCCTACTTGGTGATTACATGGATTACTGGCATGCGAACACTGCACAATATGTAGGCATGGCTGAAGCATTAAAAGACTGGATGGATAATGGTAAGCGTGCTATTGACCTTCTGCTTGGTAATCATGATATCCCTTATTATACTGGTTCTAATGACCCACTTTTCAGTTTCATTAAGTATCGTGCTGCTGGCATGAATATGCTTGCAGTGAATGATGTTCATGAGATTTACAGTATGATGCGTATGCAAGTGTCAACAACATTGGTTAACCCAGTGAATAATGATGTTTACATTTGTACACATGCTGGTTTAACATTGGGATGGTTGAATAAGTATTGTAAGAGTAAGATTGGTAAATCGTATGATGCTTATGTTATATCGGATTTGTTGAATGAGATGCAAGCACATGGTGAGTGGCGTGCTTTATACTCATGTGGTGCATTACGAGGCGGTCATGATGGTAATCCAGGCCCACTGTGGGCTGATAAGAATGAGCTTGAATCAGACCCTGTGATTGGTTTGAATCAGATTGTTGGTCATACACCTGTTAATACTATTCATATTGATTTGAATACTAATGCAAGCATTGTGTTCTGTGATACAATGTCATTCATGAGTAATGATAAGAGTATTGGTGATGGTTCATTGCTTGTTGTTGGTGATGATAGTGTTGCATCATCTAATAGTGCTTACATGGTGCATCATATGGCACCCGGTTTGCATATACTTACAATGAAGTGAGCGAGCATTTGCACGCATTCTCTAATTAATTACATAAAATAAAAGCATAATAGGATTGTAGTGCGTGCATAAGCTAAAAGACTAATATGATTGATTGCAGTGCAAGCAAGATTGATTACAGAGCATAAGTTGGTTAATTTTGTAGATTCTATTATTTAGCTTATTTCATGAATTATATATGTGTTTTTGTAAACACTAAAAATTGCTCAGAATCGATGGCATCCAGTAAGGCTGATTTATCAGGGCTGCTGGATGACTGATTTTTTGAAAATTTGTAAAAACAGCGTTTATGAGTAGTTAGTCATAAAAGTGATAAAATTGCTCTCAGAATCGAAATGAAGCTAATTACAGTAATCAAGAAATTACTCAAGATATGAGAGTGTAAATGTTATAGAAATGAAAACAACCACCTGGAACTGTTAACATTGCACACAATCATCATGTAGGCAGTTTACATGTGCTAACAGCATCATTACTTGCATTGTTAAAAGACTAGATGCTGTATACAACCTAGTGATTGTTTGATTGTAATTAACAAACAAATTGATTTATACACAACCTCACAGTAGCTAACCAAATTTCTTGTTAACACAGCATACAATGCTAGCATTGTAAACAATACTACTAGTAATTGCATTATTTTTGCTTAATTCAATAACTCAACCAACTAGCATACAAATGCTATCATGCTAGCACTTTGACTTCATAACCACTGGTTTCACTAGTGGTATGGTTTCACCAGTTGTAAACAAAATGCCAGCATTGTATATACTAACCATTAACTATTTAACTTAATCAGCTAATATATACTAATCTCAAAAAATCACTGATTATTATCATAATGACTGCATTTATCCAACAACTGCCTAGCATGCTCACAACTTATCTCACTAACCTCACCAGACAGCATACGAGCTATCTCTCTAATCCTATCATCACCACTCACCTCATGTATGCTTGTTATCGTTCTACTGCCATTATCAGTATTCTCATTCTTACTGACAACATACTGAGTACCAGCATAAGCAGCCACTTGAGCCAGATGACTAACAATAATAACCTGAGATGACTCAGCAAGCCTAGCCAGCCTACGACCTATCTCCATGCCAGTTGTACCACCAAGGTTAGCATCAACTTCATCAAAAACAAAAGTAAGATTATTATCAGGATGCCTAACAGCCAGTGATAATTCCAAAGCAAGCATAATCCTACTTAACTCACCACCTGATGCACTCTTACTAATAGGCAGTAAAGGCGCACCCTTATATGCTGACAACATGAACACAACACTATCATGACCCGAACTATCAGGAACCTTACTATCAACATTTATAATCATCCTAGCATTAGGCATTGCAAGACCATGAAGCTCATTATTCACATTCTTAGATAATTCCAACGCTGCCTTCTTACGCTTCAATGTCAACGCAGCAGCAGCTTTATCTTCAACTTTCTTAAGTTTCTTCAACTCAGACTCCAATCCTGCTATCTCATCAGGATCAATGATAAGAGTATCCAATTCTTTCTCATACTTATTAAGAGTTTCAAGTGCCTTAGCCTCAGAACCACCATACCTCTTAATAACATGATTTATCTCCAGCAGCCTCTGATTAGCTGCGTTAATGTCAAATGATTCAATGCCATCAATTGCACTCATGATAGCATTACTCATGTCATCAAGTGATTCAATCATACTGTTAAGGCTTACCACCCACTCATTAACCTGGTTAGAACCTGCATCAGTATCAGCATCATCAAGACAATCAATTACAGTATTCAATGCACTCACAGCATTATTACCATCATCACTATCATTACCATCACCATTAAGTGCGTTCAATGCTCGCATGAGTGCATTCCTGCGGTCAGCACTAGTCTCCATATCCTTTACTTGCTGTTTTAGCTTATCATACTCACCATTATGCAAGTCTGCTTTCTTGATTCTTTTAATGGCATTCTGTAGGTAATCAGCCCTGTCAATGGATTCGGGGTCATTGATTGTGTTTAGCTTGTGTTCTGTTTTCATGCGTGCATTGAATGCAGTAGTATAAGCGTTCAACTCAGCATTATCATCAGCGTAAGTATCCAGCATTGCTAATTGTCTTGCTGGGCTTGAAATTCTCAGTTGGTCAGATTGACCATGTATTGTTATCAGTGAATCACCAATATTGCTCATGGTGCTTCTGACTACTGTTTCACCGTTGATTATGCATTTACCACGACCTTTAACTGGTATTACTCTTTTCATTATTAACTCAGGTTCATCATTATCAATCTCAATACCAGCATTTTCAGCTTTAACCAGTGCTTCAGGCTTATTATTATCAGTGCCAGCAATAGTGCTCACATTATCAGTGTCAGCAATTGTGTTAGCATTTGAAGTGATTATTGCATCATCATTGCTCGCATCAGTGCTTGCATTGCTCACATTAGTGCTCGCAGTGCTAGCAGGATTACTGTTAGTCGTATTAGTAGTAGTAGTATTTGTTTTAGCACTTTTAACAATAGTGCTTGGATTGGTGCTTGCAGTGTTAGCATTATTGCTTATGCTTGCAGTTGTGCTGGTGGTATCAGTTTCATTCTCATAATCAAATACTCCAATTGCAGTTGCATTACTTGCTCCTGGTGTGATACTGGTTGATGCGACTTTATCACCTGTTATCATGTTTATTGCTGATAGCAGCATTGATTTACCAGCACCTGTTTCACCAGTTATTACTGTCATTCCAGTGCCTGGTTTAATGGTGGCTTTCTCAATCGGTCCTAGATGATGGATTTCAAGTTCTGATAGCATGTTAACAATGCTATCATAATAAGTAAGAATGATATGATTGATTTATAAAACTAACATTAGTGGCATAGTGTGGTAATCATAAGTGATACTGGCTGGTTAGATTAGTTTTTATGTGTTCATAGTATTTATGTGAGAGTTAATCTTATAACACTAATGCATTCTCATATAAAAACCAGATTAAGATTAGTAGTCTAAAATACCTATTATGATTTATGACTTTATGACACGCACTGTTAACAACTGGTGGCACTTAATTGATTGATAAGTGTGATTTATTTCTCATTCACTACTATTAGTTTTACTGCGTCTAATATATCCTTGCATGACTGCATATCAAGTGATAGATTTATTCATAGATTTCACTATCAAGTTTCATTCACTTATATAAGTTAGGAGGATATGATGGCTGGTAAGCATAATGGTGGTCATACTCATGATGGTGAAGAATGGTCATATCATGAGAACAAGCGAACACATGAAATGGTACCATGCGCCACGCACCCATGTAAACTGCATGGTGGAAGTGATGTAAATGCCACTAGTCTTGAAGAGGCATACAAGAAAAGAATGACTATCATATCAGATGAAAACAATGAATTACATGAACGCATTGATGGCATGACAGCTGATACAATTCAGAATAATCATAATGATAATGAAAGCATCAGCATATCAAGTGATATGGCTACTGAAATCCTTGATGAATATGTTCAACGAGTTGATGATATAGGCATGGTTAAATCTAAGATTTACAATAATGACATCACTGAAGGTGATGAAGTAGTAAGACTGCCAGATAATTCCTATGTCAAAATGGATGACATTAAAAGTGAGTTTCCTGATAGGACATTCGACCGACTAGCTATTACATTGAATGAGTATGACAGTGATGCTGCCATTGCAGAACATTGGAATGATGATGAATGGCTGCATAAGCACGCTAAGGATGCTATGAATCGCCGTCTGGCTAATGGACCTGATGACATTACAATTGGATTCAGTGTAGTCAGAATGCCATCACCACAGCAATGGTCTGATGAAACTGGTAAACCAGCTTGGAAGTATCCTGCTCGGATTAATGGTGAAACTGATACTGATTATTATAAACGCGGCGCACGATTACTAGATGAAACAGCCAGTAAGCAATCAACAGATCACACTGTTGAGGTTATGAGAATGTACCCGGATGATGATGGTTCGACTGAGGCTGCTAATGCGCACAGGCTT
>Ga0256406_1004747_pt1 | contig 15193 bp, 16 predicted proteins | sample RumenRJG_03DNA_FD_185986 | JGI IMG/M metagenome (GOLD analysis project Ga0256406, IMG submission 185986) | Bovine rumen microbial communities from Lethbridge, Alberta, Canada - RJG_03 | ecosystem: Host-associated > Mammals > Digestive system > Stomach > Rumen | place: Canada: Alberta | collected... | reverse complement strand
TCCAGACCTTTTCATTGCGGGAATTTACTGAACTGTAATTCATATTGCATAGTCTATTTAAATTAAGAATACGCAAAGGTACAGACTTTCTGAAAGGCCTGCAAGGCGTCAAAGCGGATACGCTTACCTGGACCTCTCACTCTATCAAAAAAGCCAGTACGTAGGGGACGTACTGAGAGTCCGCGGACGACGTACTCCGAGTACGTCAACGACGTATTTTTTCCAGTCTGACGTGCCTCAGTTTTTTTTGTCCAGAATAAAGTGTTAAATGTGCAACTTTTTTGGTGAAACTCTTGCAAACCGGCCATTTTTTTTGTATCTTTGCAGTTGCATTCGTGGGGGTATCTGCGGGTGCAAGGATAACCTGAGACGGGGGACCTTAAAAACCATTTAAAACATAATTTAAAAATCTTTTTATGCAAAAAAACGATGTACTCATTAACGGTGGGGCTCTCAATGCTCCTGTCGTGTCTGCGCTCGCCGCAGAACAGTTTCTAACCGAGAACTACTGTTTCCGTCGTAACCTGTTGAACGGAAAGGTGGAGTTAGCCACAAAGCAGTCTGACGGTCAGGCATCTGACTATCGTCCGCTGACCCAGGAGGCCCTGAACAGCATCATCCTGCGTGCCAAGCGCGAGGATATCTGCGAGGGCAGCAATCCCAAAACGGATATCGTGGAATTTATCCATTCTGAAGAGGTATGCGCGTACAATCCTATCCGCGAATACCTGGACAACCTGCCACAGTGGGACGGCCAGAACCATGTGGCCCAACTCTTCTCGCGCCTGCCAGGACTCAGTTCCGAGCAGTTGTCGTTCCTCTCTATCTGGCTCCGCTCTACGGTGGCCCACTGGCTCCAGATGGATACCCTGCACGGCAACGAGATTGTGCCTACGCTCATCGGTGCCCAGGGCTGTGGCAAGACCACGTTCTTCAAGCGCCTGCTTCCAGCCAACCTGCGCCAGTATTTCCTGGACCATCTGAACCTGTCGAACAAGTTCGATAAGGAGATGGCACTGACAAACAACCTGCTGGTATGTCTGGATGAGCTGGAAGCTATCCGCCCCAGTCAGCAGGCATCCCTGAAGCAGACGCTCTCAAAGAGTAAGGTGAACGGACGTCCTATCTACGGATGTGCGCAGGAAGACCGTGCCCGCTTTGCCTCGTTCGTCTCTACGACGAATAATCCTCATCCGCTGTCGGATGCCACAGGTAGCCGTCGCTATATCTGTCTGCAGATACCTCAGGGGCAGTATATCGACAACTCAGGCGAGATAGACTATGACCAGCTCTATGCGCAGGTGGTCTATGAACTGAGGGAGCAGAAGGCACCTTACTGGTTTAACAACGACGAGGTGGCACGCATACAGCAACTCAACCAGGAGTATATGGAGCAGAAGGATATCGTGGAGATTATCAACCTCTGTTTCCACAAGCCTGAGGAGGGTGACGCTGTTCAGGCGATGAACTCAACGGAACTGTTGCGCTACATGCGTAAGAAGTACCCTTCGCTTCCTGACAATCTGAGCACAAGGATTCGCTTGGGTCAGGCCATGAGTTCGCTGGATTTTGACAGCACCAGCCGAGGCCATGTATCCTATTATAGAGTTGCGTTAGTCAAACAAGAAACGAAAGCTGTCAAGGCAGCCTGAGTGAGAGGGCAGTGAGAGGTGAGTGAGAGGGCAAAATACCCTCTCACTGTCCTCAAAGCCTTTACCACAGGGCATTTCAAGAGATTTGAGTGAGAGGTGAAAGAAAAACTATTGTCTTAACTCCTTAACTCCTTAACTCCTAATAAAAAAAACATGAAAGAAAAAGATATCTTCAAAGAAAAAGCCGAAAATGGCTATACTTTTTGTTTCGCAGACAAGTGTCCATTAAAGGAGCGTTGCCTGCACTATCTGGTGGGTCAGCAGATGTCTGACACCAGAAGTACTTATTCCTGTGTCAATCCCCGTTTTCAAGATGTAGGCACAGCCAACTGTTCCCTTTTCCGCAAGGCTGAGAAGGTGAAGTATGCCAAGGGCATGATGCACATCTTTAATGACGACATGCCCAAACGGGTGGAGCCGTATGTGCGTCAGAGCCTCATCAGCAAGCATTGCCATACCTATTATTATGAGTATCGCAATGGCACGCGCCTCATCCCTCCTGCCGTTCAGGAGGAGATACGCCAGTATTTCCGCGAAGCCGGCTGGAACGGCGACGTCATTTTCGACGGTTTCATCGAGGATTATGAGTGGTAAATAATGAGCTATGGACTGAAAAAGTGGCACATGTGCCACTTTTTTAGTCTAAGAACAATGCCGTCATATTAAAAAATCTACTACAGAAAAACACGAAGATTTTGAGAATTTTGCGGAATTCGGCCAAATAAATATTGAGAATTTTGTGGTTTTGCCGCTAAAAAATTTTGAGGAAATCATTCTATACGCTCAGCAGCACGACGTATGCGGTCTGCCAAATCAACTAATGCTCCTTTAAGGATATACTTCTCTTCCTCGCTGAATTCTGTAGGTTTCTTATTTCCATCAACCCCATCAAGCTTGTGATACAACCACGAGTTAGACTTACCAAAATAGGTTTTAGATAAGTCCGCCCACGATATTGCCAAAAGGATATCCTCCAATTCAGCCTTCATTGTTCCTGCTTGTGTTTCCTTCAATGTCATTGTTGCCATAATATCAGTCCTCCTTTTTTTATTCCCATCCTCAAGGTGAGAGAGATTAGATTGTTATTTTTCAAGTGGTTCATCCAGAAGTTCCGCAAATAGTCTATTGATGTAAAACCTGAGACGTGGTTCACCATTCGGAAAACTTTTCTTATAATTCCTTATAGTCTCTATCAGGTCCCATTCGGTCTCTGTCAGTTCCGTTAAATGCTTCATAAAGCTTAATCGTTTTTACGATGCAAAGTTAGTACTTATATTCGTATTAAGCAAATTTTTCGAATTATTTCTCGTTAAACTGTACTATTTTACTTGATTGTACTTCTTTAAGAAATTCTCATTAGCAAAAGAAGCGACGTCATTTTCGACGGTTTCATCGAGGATTACGAGTGGTGAAAATAAAGAAAACGCAGGCAGTACTTTTGAGAGTACTGCCTGCGATTTTATTTGTTAAGTGCAAAATAATCTTTGATTTCAAAGAACGATTAGCTCACCTAACGGGACTGGAGTGATTACTTCTTATTCACAACATCGCGCCAACTACCCTTAATGAATACAGGAGGCGCAGACATCTGCTGCTGCGAAGCCATCCTCGGAACACGCTTGGGAGCATATTTTGGATTGATTGCATTCGCAAACTCTTTACGTCCAGCCTCATCGAAGGCTACAAAAGTCTCATAGTCATAAGTCCAACTATCTCCTTCCGACTCCCGCATCACAAATTTATATATAGCCTCACGAGAAGGAGCATTGAAGGGATAGTTATTGTAGCGCATCATACTCTGATCTGTAGGACGATAGCAACCATGTCCAAAGGTTCCTGCTCCTTCATAAACGCCGATCTGCTCTGCGGTATAGCGATTGTCAGCACCAAACTTTGCCCACTTGACCTTTGTAATATCATTCGTAAAGTCGATATTTGCTCCACGGCCGAGTTTTCCACACGTGTTTTCGTAGAAGTTAGAAATATACTCGTCAGAGGGATACGTCTCCTCACATCCAAATTCAGTGTATTCATCTAGGAGGCGACCAAAGCCATGTCCTCCGCCCTCATGGTTAAGCGTCGAGCTGACTCCATCCATAGCCAAAGCCACATAAGAACCATCCTCTTGCATATAACATATACTTCGACCGGCGTTGTATGAATTGTAGATGACATTAACACGCATAGGTCGATTTGGAATCAAGTCGGTTATCTTTTGCGCATATTTATAGGCATCGTAGATGCCGTTAATAGCGTGGCTGGACCCCTCTGAGAACTCTGCGTTTGCAGAAACGGCCTTAACGGCATAGACATTAAAACGATTACGTAGCGATGTAAAAGGCTCATAAGCGAAGTACTGCTCCATAGCTTCGCGCATCTTACGTTCATACTTTCCACCTTCGTTCATATCTTTATCTACAAAGCCATCACCCACGAAAACGATATCAACCCCGTTGCCTACGGTAGCTTTCTGGAGTGTTAGGACTTCGCCATCCTTGGAATAGTCGGTCGATGTGTAATAATTGTATTCCACCTTTCCAAACTTTTCCTCTAGGAATGGGAACACTTGCTCGCAGTAGTCTGTGGAAAAATCAGCCTGACTGACACCTTTATCGTCCATAAGGCTTGTAAAAACAATATTACCGTTATTATCAACCAGATGCATCACATTGATAAGATAATAGTCCTGGAAGTATTGTCCCCATGCATCTTCATCAAAGTTTATCCACTGTACATCGTTATCGTGGAGCCATCCTTTGATATTAACGTTGTTGTAGTTGACCATACCAATAACCTCAAACCCTTTATCCTTATAGGCTTTATATGCCTGCATAACCTTATCAGTAAGTGCTCCAGAGAAAGGTCCATAATTAAAAATAAGCGTATATTGATTATTTTTATAGACATCTGTCATATCAACAATCTGTCCATTAATGTCTTTCATAACATAATCCGGAGCAGGAATGGTGGGTATTTCCAGATGTCCACGCTGTGGCACAATCCGATCCCATAGCTGTGGGAACCTAGGATGTTTGACAACCACTTCCGGCACAGTACCACTCAAATCATTACCATCAATGGAAACATGTCCCAAACCCTTTGCATTCATATCCATCAAAGCCGTAAGACCTTCCGGTATTGGTCCTGTCAAGTTGTTGTTTGACACTTGGAAGGTTCTAAGCTGGTCAGAGCCTATAACCTCAGGTATTGTTCCTGTCAACTGATTTCCGCTCATATTAAAATCCAGTAGCGAAGGGTTCTTCATACTGTTCAGGGGTAATGAGCCTGTCAATTGCTTATTATTAGCGATCTCAATATAGAACATCGGTATTGCAGAAAAACAGTCGGGCATTTCACCATTAAGGTTGTTGCCCACTAAACTTATATAGGTCACATACGGATAAGCACCAACACCATACCATTCGCTCAACGGTTTTTCAGAGCACCAATTGGTATGATTAAGCCAGTTATCGCCACCAGTTGCCTGATAAAGCTCTGTTAGTGCCTTACGTGACATTGCTTCGCTATAGGAACTACTGCGGAAAGTAATGTCTCCTACATTCTCAACGGAAAACGTATCCACCATTTCCTTAAACGACCATACCACTTTACCGTCGCGCAGCTCAGGAGAAAATTTTGCACCATTCAGAATATTATACTGTAGGCTGTCACCCGTTGTTTGGTGAATACTGACATGACCCTGAGCCTGAATACATGCAACAGCTATTACTAGCATTATAAATAAAAGAACAAAGCGTTTCATTTGCGTGTCAGTTTAAGTATTTTACCATTCTGAAGTTTAAGAATATAAATACCCTTAGGTAGATTGTTGAGCGAGGTTGCGGACTTTTCATATATTATACCCGTAGATGTATATATGTCAAAAGGTACATCATTAATCATTAAGTCAGAGATACCGGATGAGGCCAAAATTGTCAATGTTCCATCCACGTAGGTAAACTCATAGTTCTTCGACTTACCACCAGAGACCACTAAAGGATAATCGCCCGCTGGACTATCAGGTGTTGCCGTAGTACTGACTGTTGGCAATGGCCATATAGCACGAGATTGGGTATCTCCATTTTTAAATCCATCATAATCACAGTCGAATGTAGGGAACTCATCACCCTGATAGATAGTGTAGTTCTTAGCCTTAACAGTCAACGGTGCCTTAGTGATGGTCAGTTTGCCTGCAACAAATTGTGCATATCTCGTCGTTACACTTCCAGAACTAATAGAAATAGGATAGACGCCCACGCTTGTTTTTGACGTGACACTACAGTTCAGTTTGGGCTCACCGGTTATCGTACCTTCTTCTACCCTATAGGTCAGAGTAGGAACGGCATCTCCATATTCCATCGTAAGATCGTTGGCAATAACGGATACTACCGGAACCTCTTGTGTATAAATCTGAGTAATCTCATCAAGTTTTAATTGGGTATAATTGGTCTTAACGTTGTCAGTTTCAATAAACAGATATTGAACTATTTTATCTAGTTTTTCATCATAAACGGGGATACCGCTCATAATTGGATGATCATTTTCAATGGGAAAGAAGTGTTTAACACCATCGCACATCTCTATCACCAATTCATGAATAATGGTGCTTTGCGACTTGCCATCTATAGGCAACATCATAAGCAGAGCCAATAGCCATCGGCATTTTCTGAATGAAATAATCTTGTTTATGTCCATACTTAAATGTATTTAGGTTAGTATTTTATCAAAAGGATTAGCAGATATATACAAAAAGAAAAACATAGGATCCCATCTGTTACTCGTCCCATCGTCAAAGTGAGTTTCAGTCTGAGAACTGATTGCAAAGATAAAAAAGATTTTCTAAACTTCCAAAATGTTTTATTGGAAAAATTGAAAAAAACTCCGAATCACTTACAGGCTCGGAGTTTTTATGTAATTAGTCCAGTTGATAATGGCATGTCTGAAGAGACTGATGAAGTTGTACGCCATGATAATAAAGAAGTCCATGCTTCGGTAGCCCAAAAGTCTTGGGAAGAGAATTTGTCGGCAGAGAAGTCGTACTTGATTTCCTTGATTCTGTTCTCAGAGTCAGTCTAACGACCGGTTTGGGTTAAATAAACAAAATTATGGAAAGAAAAAGTATGAACAGATAAAAAAGTCACCCTGCTAAGGTGACTTAAGTTTATTGAGAAATATCAGATTTATCAATGTACTATGTAATACTTGTATCCATCTTTTTACGTGCTTTAGTAAACCCCTCAATTATTGATGCCTCATAGTTTTTACCAAATTCTATGAGCTCTGGTTCTTCGCTGAATGTTGAAGCGGCATAGCGGGCTTCTTCATGCATGTCCAACCATTCTTGAAGTGCATCATAACTATTTTCCGCCAACACTTCCTGAATGAACTTTAGTTTTAGGGATTCAATAGGTTTCTCAGCCATTGGCAATTTGTTTTTAGTGAGTTATACCATGTTTATGTGTTATGCTATGCATCAACATAATCCAATGGATTTCGTTTGATGACGAGCGGATAACGCTCTGGGTGACGCAGACTATCAATCTCAAGGTCTACGTCGAGATCAGGCCATTCTATAGCTTCTGTGCCTGACATCTGTACATTCAGCACGCTACGGATAGGTGCATCTTTCATCCAGGGTATACGATTATATGAGAGGAAGTAATCGTTACCAAGCACGGAAAGCATAATGCCTTGCGCATTAATCATCAATACACTTGCCGATGTGCTGCTATCTTCGCATTCGCGACGGAATACTGGACTCATTACAAATATTGCATTATTTGCCGCAAAGATAAGGAATAAAAATGAAACTTCCAAATTATATCAGGAAAAACGTCTTCTTAGTAGCAGACATAGGGTTCCAGTCGCTTGATGGCCTCTGGAGAAAAGTCTGGCAAGAGACGCAACTCGGACAAGGAATGAAGGGGACCTTGCAGACGACGATGGTCGATGATGGCCTTGGCCTGATAGTAATTGATATAAGGATGGCGCTTCAGTTCGTTTAATGACAGGCGATTGACATTCAGCTGATGCACATTGGATGCATTGACAGAGAAATATTTCTTTGCCTCTGAAGGGAAGTTTTCTATCTCGTCTAACTGATTGGTACTGACATAGCCTCCCAGTCTGCGTCCATACTCAGCAATCTTGCGCGAATAGTAACTGCCTATGCCTGGCACCTTTTTATATAAAGAGGTGTCGGCAGCATTCAAATCGATATGCTCACCCTCGGCAATCTTCACGGGAAAGCGCAGGGTGTCGCGCTGGTGCTCCACTCGTTGCTCTCCTTGTTGCTCTTCACGTTGTTCTTCCTTTATCAGCGTGGAGGCAGGCAGATAGTCGGCAGAGATATGGATATAAGGTTCCAGCTCACGATACTGCTTCACCGTGAGGCCATAGAGACGGGCAAAGTCTTCCTTCTTGCGATAGATGCCGCCTGAAGCACGATACTTATAGATATTCCTGACTTGCCAAGGTTGCAGGCCAAGTCTGAGCAGTTGGGTGCTATCAGCTGTATTAGGGTCAAAGGCAAAACGCTCAGGGCGACGCACGGGTTGCTGGTAGTAAGAGGGAGAACTAGTGGGACTAGTCTTACTAGTAGAACCAGTTGAGCCAGCAAAACCAGCATAACTAGTAGGTTCTTCCCCATTTTCATCCACAAAGAACATCAAGCCAAAGGCCACAGCAGCCACAGAGAGTAGAACCAGCAGGATACGACGATCATGACGGTTCAGATAAAAAAGATCACTAAGTTTCATGTCAAATCACACCAAACTGATGTAAGAAGATAAGCAGGATACAGATGGGACATACATAACGCACAGCAAACAGGTAGATTCCAAAGAATCGGCCACGCAATGTGCCTTCATTCGTAAATTCTTCTTTCACAATATGTTTTGGTACATACCAGCCCAGGAACAAACAGGTGAGCAGTCCGCCTGTAGGCAGGAATATCTGACCTGTGAGGAAGTCGAACCAACCGAAAAGTGACTGTCCGCCAAAGACGAGCCACTCACGCGTGTCGCCATACGAAAGCGAACAGAACACGCCTATCAGCGCACAAAGAACTGTAACAATAGCAGCACCCCATTTCCTGGATATCTTCAACTCCTCATGGAAGAAGGCTGTGCTAACCTCGTGAAGTGACATCAGAGAGGTGAGAGCCGCAAGCGACAGCAGGGAATAGAACAGCAATGCTACCAGCTCGCCTATCAGCGGAGCACCAGAGAATGCCTGCTGGAAGACATTGGGCAGGGTTATAAACACCAGGCCGGGACCAGAATACTGACCAGCCAACTCCGGGTCGGCCAACTTATCGGCCGCATCAGGATAGCTGGCAAAGAAGGCCGGGAATATCATGAGACCTGCCAACACGGCAATCAGTGTATCGATAGCTACAATCTGCACGGCAGACTTCGTGAGATGGGTGTCGCGCTTGAAATAGCTGGCATAGGTACACAGGCAGCCCATGCCGAGACTCAGTGAATAGAAAGCCTGACCTAAGGCGCCAAGGAAGGTCTTGCTGTCAACACCAGAGAAATCGGGATTAAACAGGAAAGATATACCTCGACCTGCGCCTGGCAACAAACACGATGCAACAGCGATGATGATCAGCAGGATAAACAGCAGGGGCATCATCAGCTTAGAGGCACGCTCAATACCTTTTTCCACGCCTCTAGAGATGATGAAATGGCACATCAGCATGAATACAAGCATCCACAGGATAGGTTTCCAGGGATGCGCGGCAAAGGTATCAAAATAACTCTTTACGTAAGAGGCATCACCATTCAGATGACCGGCTACAGAGGCATAGATATACTGCAGGCACCAACCTGAAACAACAACATAATAGCCGGTAATCATAAAGCCGGTGAACACACCAAACAGACCAATTAATCGCCAAGGTGTGCCATTGGCCAACTTGGAATAGGCACGAGCCGTATTAGCCTGAGCCCTGCGACCAATGATAAACTCATTGAGCATACAGGGTACACCCAGAATAACGACGCATGCGATGTATATCAAAAGGAAAGCGGCACCACCGTTCTGACCTGTCATATAAGGGAAACGCCATACATTTCCAAGTCCTACAGCCGAACCGGCAGTAGCAAGTATGATGCCTAATTTAGTTCCGAAATTTGCTCTCTCTGTTGTCATCTTTCTATAAACCTGAATCCCTATTTTTTGAAATCGCTTGCAAAATTATAAAATATTTCGTACTTTTGCGCCCTGATTGAAAGTAAAAATATAAAAATGATACGATTTTTTAAGAAATATTCCCTCTCGCTGGTGTGTTTGGCACTTGTTTGGTATCTGTCTATTTGGTTCTTACCGCCTGACTATATCGAATTGCCCAGCATCAACTTCCTGGATAAATGGACACACTTCGTGATGTATGGAGGAACTTGCTCGGTTATCTGGTTTGAATACCTGCGCAGTCACCAAAGCCTTAACAAACAAAAACTATTCCTTTGTGCATGGCTTGCCCCAACCCTGATGGGAGGAGTCATTGAACTGGTGCAGGCCTATTGCACTACCAACCGCTCTGGCGAATGGCTTGACCTGGCAGCCGATGCCGTAGGGTGCACCTTGGCAGTAGGCGTGGGACTACTCCTACGGAGAATTATAAAATGCAAAAAAGAAACAATGTAATAATTATAAAAAGAAAAATGTGGAAGAAGAGTCAGACCTCGTTCTTCCACATTTTATAAGGATTCTTACGCAGGTGCGAATTATAATATCGCTTATCACCTGTGACTTCCTCACCGATGAAATCGGGCTTTTCGTAGGGTTCGTCAGGTGATGACAGTTCTACCTCGGCTATCACCAATCCATCGTTGTCGCCATAGAACTCATCGACCTCGAAGGTATGTTTGCCACTGGCAACAAGATAGCGGGTCTTATCGATAACGCCAGGTTCACAAATCATGAAAAGCTGATTAGCTTCTTCAAGAGCAATCTCCTTCTCGAACTCATAACGACTCAAGCCGCCATCGAGCGAAGGACCCTTGATGGTCAGGAAGCCCTGATTATCACGGATACGCACACGTACCGTGCGTCCATTCCCGCTACTGATATAACCTTGCTTGATACGATAACTCTTGTGTGCGCGGCTTTTGAAATCATTGCCGCGCACCAAGAATTTCCGTTCTATCTCCATTCCGCTCATAGATTAAGCGAAATTGTAGATAGTGTAAGCACAGAATGCGATTGCAAAGAGAATCAGGATTCCGAAAATCCAGTTAACTACTTTGCGTCCCTCTTTTTCTTGTTTCTCAGCGTAAGCCTTCTGCTTAGCGTTTAAATGCTTTTCTTTAGACATAGTAATATGAAATTTAATGTTAGGTTACTAATCTTCATCACTTACTGGAAACTCCATGAGGTATGCCTTGATAAAGCCATCCAGTTTACCATTCATCACGCTGTCGACATCACGGGTCTCGAAATTGGTACGATGGTCCTTGACTCGCTTGTCATCAAAGACATAAGAACGGATCTGACTACCCCACTCGATTTTCTTCTTGCCAGCCTCAATCTTAGCCTGTGCCTCAAGACGTTTCTTCATGGCACGGTCATAGAGTTGTGAACGGAGCAGCGCCATAGCACGCTCCTTATTCTTTGGCTGGTCGCGCGTCTCCGTATTCTCAATGAGGATTTCCTCTTCCTCGCCCGTATCAGGGTCGGTGTACCAATAACGCAGGCGCACACCCGATTCCACCTTGTTCACGTTCTGACCACCAGCACCGCTTGAACGGAAAGTATCCCACGACAACTTAGCGGGGTCAACATATACCTCGATGGTATCATCGACAAGGGGCGAAACGAAGACTGAAGCGAAGGATGTCATTCGTTTACCCTGTGCATTATAGGGTGACACACGCACCAAACGGTGCACGCCATTCTCACTCTTCAGGAAGCCATAGGCAAACTCGCCACCCTCTATCTGCATGGTGACACTCTTGATACCAGCCTCATCACCGTCGAGCAAGTTACTGATTGTGACTTTATAGCCATGAGCCTCAGCCCAGCGCATATACATACGCATCAGCATCTGCGCCCAGTCCTGAGCCTCAGTACCACCAGCACCAGAGTTAATCTTGAGCACGCAGTCCATGGGGTCTTCCTTCTGGCGCAGCATGTTCATAAGTTCCAGTTCCTCGATGGCATCCACAGCCTTCTGGTAGTCTTCATCCACCTCCTGCTCAGTCACCATCTCGTCTTTATAGAAATCGAAGGCCAGCTGCAATTCGTCGGCCTTGGTACGTACATCATTATAGCCATCAATCCATTTCTTGATAGCCTTTACCTTCTTCATCTGCTCCTCAGCACGCTTGGGGTCTTCCCAGAAGTCAGGCGCCTGAGTACGAAGATCTTCTTCTTCGAATTCAATCTGTTTCTGGTCTATCTTCAGATAGTGAAACAGTTTCTCAGCTCTGTCTAATACGTCTTTTAATTGATCCTGTGTTATCATTCTTTATTCCTCGTACATTTTATCAATCTCAGCCTTGTAGTTCTCGTTGAGTACGCGACGCTTGATTTTCAGCGTGTTTGTCAGTTCTCCACGCTCCATGGAGAAGCCCTTGGGGAGCAACGTGAATCGCTTCACCTGTTCGTAATGAGCCAACTGCTGCTGCAAGGTCTCGATACGCTCGCTGAGCATGCGGATAATACGCTTATCCTTGCAAAGGTCCTCACGACTATTGAAAGCAATATCGTGGGTACGCGCATATTCCTCCAGCAACTTATACTCGGGCACAATGAGCGCTGAGACAAACTTACGCTGGTCGGCAATGATGGCTATCTGGTCGATATACTTGTCAACCAGGAGTTTTGACTCAATCATCTGCGGAGCGATATATTTTCCGTTTGACGTTTTGAAGAGGTCCTTGATACGGTCCTTCAGGAAGAGTTCGCCATCCTTGAGGTAACCAGAGTCTCCTGTCTTGAAATAGCCATCAGCCGTGAACGACTGGGCAGTGATATCATCACGGTTATAATAGCCACGGGTGATGGTGGGACCCTTCAAAAGGATCTCTCCCTCTTCACTAATCTTGATATCGATGCCCTGGATGGGGAAGCCCACAGAACCTACTTGGAACGGCTTTCCTAGGTGGTCGCACGAGACGGTAGCCAGCGACTCTGTCAAGCCATAGCCTACAACCATGTTCAGGCCAATGCTATGGACAAACTCCTCTACGTGAGAAGCTACGGTTGCGCCTGCCGTGGGGAAGAAATGAGCATTCTCAAGTCCCAATTCCTTGCGTACCAATGAGAATACGGTCTTATTGAGCAACTCATACTCCAAGTGCAGTGCCATAGGAGGCTGCTTGCCTGCTGCCAGATACTCAATATTATGCTTGCGACCTACCTCAAGCGCATGCCTGAAGAGCTTGCGCTGCACGGTACCGCTGGTCTCAATCTTCTCCTGGACGCCATGATACACCTTCTCCCAGAAACGGGGCACGCTGGACATACACGTAGGATGCTGCTCACGCATAGACTTCTGTACCTCCTGTGGATAGGTATTCACAATGAGGCGTGCGCCAACGGTGATACAAAGTAAAGCCCAGCCGCGCTCAAAGATATGCGTGAATGGCAGGAAATTCATCACACGGTCGTTCTCGTCAACAGGAACGTCCTTATGGTTTGCTTCCACTGCAGCATGGAACTGTCCCATAGAGAGGATTACGCCTTTGGAATCACCCGTTGTACCACTGGTATAGAGGATATTGGCAATATCGTCCATCGTAGCGTCCTGCTGTCGCTGCTCTACCTCAGCCTGACGAGTCAGACCCTCGCCCAGTTTCAGGAAGTCGGTGAACGACATGACCGTTGAGTCGCCTTCAGGCAGTTTTACCGCAGAATCAAAGACGATGATACGTTCCAAGGAACGACAAGTGGGGAATACACGACGTGCCTTTTCGAACTGATCCTGCTCACCAACAAACAGGAAGCGGATCTTAGCATCGTTGACCATGAACTGTATCTGCTGCTCACTACTGGTAGCATAGAAAGGTATGGTAACGGCACGAATGCCCCATGCACCAAAATCGGTGAATAGATATTGCACAGAGTTCTGAGAGAAAATACCCAGATTCTCCTGCACATTAACGCCTAAGGCCAACATGGCATTAGACACTTGTTTCACAATGCCCGAGAACTGATTCCACGAGCATGATTTCCACTCTTTACCACTGAAGTTCTTGTAAATCAGCGCCTCGCGGTCGCCATACTTGGCAGCCACATCATACACCAATCGGGAAAGATGGCTGTTTATCTGCATAATAACCCATTTTATTTGTTGGTGCAAAAGTACTCAAAATAGGTCAGACTGCCAAATGTTTCGTCATTAAATATCCTTCTTCCGGATGATTTCGACATTGTAAACCTGTTCACCTGCCGTCTTATCAGCCTCACGGGGCAGATAGACAGGCGCATCCGGTTGCAATGGAAGTATACGCAGCTCCAGTTGTGAGCAGTTCTCAGGCAAGCGCCACAGACCATAAAGGAACGGACGACCATAATAGAAATTATCGCCTATCAAATGACCGTTGGCATATAAGCGGGCACAGTCACCACGATAGGAGATGGAAAGAAGAGACGCCCCTACCCCAGCTTTGTCAGGAGCCGGTATCTGTATCCTATAGACTGCAGCTTGCTGCCAATCCCCTTCGGATGGTGCCTCAGCCACCTTAGCCCTACCCTTCACAATCGTACGTAAAGGGCCTGCCTCCTTCACCTTTTCAGCAGCTAGAGCGATACTCTTTATCTCTTCCTCTTCAGACAGGAAAAGACGTTCAGCCTCAGCCTTAGTAATCAGATAGATATTATCGTAAACTGGGTTCTTGGTGCCACGCGGCCTGACATTCTTCAGCGTCTTGCCATTTGTCATACAGATTGTTGAGGGGATGCCAGGAACCTGCATCATATAGACTTTTCCGTCACGACGAGCCACGAGTTGCGCCGTAGCATAACGGATACCGTCAACATTGACAGGGAAGACTGCCATACAGCCACTTGGAACAGTCAACTTAGGCAGTTTTACGCCAGATGCTTCCAACTGCACATTTTTCTTGGCAGAGTGGTTATGGAAACGTTCGTAGTTATTAACGAAGATAAAGGCAGAAGCATCCTCTCCCTTTGCACTTCTTATAGCCCAGCGCAACTGGGTATCCTCACCTTTCTTCAGATCCTGTGGAGCAGGGAAAGAAGCCTCCATAGGTGCCAGAGTCTCACCCCAGTCGTGCATGAAGAGATGAAGGGGACGCAACATATAATACTGGGGATAGGTCTGTCCGAACTCGCCCAAAGGAGCCTGGAAGTCGTAGGTCATCACAGGTAGGTCATTATTGGCCGTACCAGGCGATGTCTGACATTCGTTCAACGTGTGTAGAGCCCCTTCAGGATTCGTACCGCCATGATACATATAGTATCCCAAGAGGTTTGAACCACTACCCAGTTTTACTAATGCCATGGAGTAAGCATCCTCAGGATAGACGTACGGACGACGGTGATAAGCAGTGGCCATACCACCTCCAAGT
>Ga0256406_1004746_pt1 | contig 15196 bp, 11 predicted proteins | sample RumenRJG_03DNA_FD_185986 | JGI IMG/M metagenome (GOLD analysis project Ga0256406, IMG submission 185986) | Bovine rumen microbial communities from Lethbridge, Alberta, Canada - RJG_03 | ecosystem: Host-associated > Mammals > Digestive system > Stomach > Rumen | place: Canada: Alberta | collected... | reverse complement strand
CCGCATGCGTATCAGCAAGATGCCATCCATCAAAACCACGTTCTACGTGTTCTTTTTCGCCCTGCTCATGCTCGTGGCTTACGTGAGCTTCACCGAAGGTGCCCTGCCCGCCATTCCGTCGGTCAAGACGCTGGTATGCCTGCTGCTGTTGGGACTGCTGCCCACCACGATGAGCAACATTTGTGTAATCATGGCATTAAAGAAGATAAGCGCTACCATGGTGTCGGTGCTTGGCGCGTTTGAGCCCCTTACTGCCATGAGCGTAGGCATACTTGTGTTCGGCGAACCACTCACCATCAATGTCGGGGTGGGTTTCCTGCTGGTTATAGCGGCCGTAATACTGCTTATCCTTACCTCGGGGAAAGCAGAAACGAGCCCGAAGGCAAAGGTAAAGGCAAGAAAAAAGTGATTGTTACGGTGCTTCCACCCATTTATTTGATATCTTTGCACCTACAAAAACGAAGTAGCTTATGCAAACAGATGAATTCTATATGAGGCTTGCTTGCAACTGGCGGTGAACGGCCGGTTGCGTGCCAAGCCCAATTCCATGGTTGGCGCCGTAATAGTGGCACCCGACGGGAGGATTATTGGCGGAGGCTACCACGCCAAATGTGGTGAGGGCCATGCTGAGGTGAATGCTTTGCCAGCGTAAAGCCGGCCGACGAGGCTTTGCTGCCACAGTGCACCATGTACGTATCGCTTGAGCCGTGTGCCCACTGGGGCAAAACACCGCTCTGCGCCAACCTGATTGTGAGCAAGGGCATGAAGCGTGTGGTGTGCGGCTGCATCGACCCCTTTGCCAAAGTAAAGGGACGCGGCGTGCAGATACTGCGCAACGCTGGCATCGAGGTTACGGTGGGCGTGCTCGAAAAAGAGTGTTTGGAACTCAATAAAGCATTCATCACTGTGAACACCTTGAAGCGCCCTTACATTATTTTAAAATGGGCACAAACTGCCAACGGCTGCATGGGACTGCTGCAACAAAGCCGTCCACAGCCCATCAGCATCTCAACCCCCACTACCCGGCGACTCGTGCACAAACTGCGTGCCGATGTAGACACCATCCTGGTGGGCGCGGGCACATGAAAAGCCGATCACCCGCAACTGAACGTAAGGGCATGGTACGGTCCCGACCCCAAACGCATTCTGATTTCGGCTCACGCTACCCAGGCTCCCGAAGGTTTCTGGCTGGCTCACAGCACAATGAGGTGGTGAGCCATCTGAACGAAGAGGGCAAACAGAGCTTGCTTGTTGAGGGTGGCGCACACACGCTGCAAAGTTTCATCGCGGCAGAGCTGTGGGACGTGACAAGGATGAGGATGACGAGCAGTGGTGGCGCCGTTGCATCGCCCGCTCAGCCGCCACGCTTCCACTCAAGCATTTTCTGATATATCTTGCGCTTGAAATAAGTTCTTTTGTTATTGCTCATATTGTTGCCTCCTCAAAAAGTTTGGTGATTATGAGGGCAAAATGATAAAAAAAGAATTATTTCTCAAAATGTTTTTAGCAGAATCTTACATGTTTCTCGAAATGTTTTTTGACTGAAATATACTAATTTCTCAAAATGTTAGCATCCACGTTAGAGCCTCTTCATACCACGTTGACGGACCGCCAGCGTGACATCCTCGATGAGTCTGGCTTTACCATGCTCACCACCAACGCCGCTGCTGTCCTTAACTGTGCCTTCCTTCTTGCTCTCAACTATGTACGTGACGCTACCGCCTACGCTGAGTCCTTCGGCGGCTGCACCGTCAACAACACCGGCTGGGGACGTGACAAGGATGATGATGACGAGCAGTGGTGGCGACGCTGTATCGCCCGCTCTGCCGCCATGATGCGGCCGGGTGGGAAGAAGCGGCAGAGAGGGCGGTAAGATGGGTAATATGGGTAAGTCTCATTGAAATAATATCTTATAAGTAACTCGAAATAATAATTTATATTAAATATTTCGGTTGAAATTGTATATTTGAGGGAACTTTATTATATTTGCAATTAATTACTAAAACATATGTGCTTATATTTTAGTTGAAGTTTAATGATGACAATTGCTATTACATTGTGGCTAAGCACAAAATATAATACACTATATGAACCAAGCAGAAAATGATTTCCAAGAATGGGATGATAAAAGAAAGAGTTAATGTAGATTTTTAGTTCTGATGCCACATCACGGGTCAACGTAGTTATTTTATGAGAATGGACTTATAAACATTATATAGGTTATAGAGAAGTTTTTTGCTCTGAACTTTTACATTCCAACATAATAAAGTATTTCTGACGAAGACTATTACTGAAACCACATTCAGAAACACTTCCTGTTGAAATGCAATTTGCTTACAATAAAAACAGGTCTTCTTATTGACCTTGTATCATCCAGGCCGACACGAAGACCTCTTTTCAGCCTACAAGATATGCTTTTAGTATAATATAAAAGACAAATCTACTTTTATCACATCCGGGGTAGATGTATCGTCATTAGTAAGATAGCCCTGCAACTCTCCGCTTATTCCAGGCCATCTTCTTCCGAGATAGTTAATGGTAAGATTTTTCAACCTTTCCGACTTTCCATCATCGTAGACCATGAATGATTGCCACATAGCCGAGATGGGAAATGGGTGTGTAGGATGATAGATTCGAGTTGTCTTCTTATTTTTGTCAGTTACCGTGATATAACAAGTGTTTTTTGTTTTTATCACATCTTTCTCATTTGGCGAATATATTACGCCATTCGTTCGGAAGAGGTCGTCAATATGCAAGAAGAGTGTAACTGTCGTATCTTTCGAATTAATCAAACATGCCTCCCAATCAAGCTCGACTGGAATATCCGTTTGATTATTACTCTTGAAATCATAGTTAGATATGTCTGACAATATCTCAGCATTCACAGAATTCTGATATATAGAAGTGCTGTTTAGCTTGCCTTTCACATAGCTCCGATGATAAATGGGTTCCTCAGGTTCATCATCGCTGGAGCATGATGACATAAAGAACGAACCTACCAATACCAAAATTAAATAGGTATAGACCTCTGCTTTTCGTTTCATAATTAATTACTTATCTTAAACTTTTTGGTGCGATTACTATGTCTATACTACCCGTATTAAGAGAGTACATTTGATAACCTTTCTTTTCAGCTCCGTCATGCGAAATCGTCGTCGCTGAACAGTTCGCCCTCGACCCATCGCGGCTGACGGTCGGCGACCTCGTCGTCGGGTGTGGAGCGCGACACTGAGAGGCCGAGCAGACGGACGGGATGGTGCTCGTAGTCGATGCCCCGCAGGAGCCGCTTGGCAAGGGGAAGAATGTCGTCTTTGGTACGGAGGATGCCGTTGACGGTCATGGAGCGCGTCACCTGTGTGAAATCGTGAAATTTAACCTTCAGCGTTAGTGTGCGCCCCTCGAAACCGCTTCGCTTCAGGCGGCCGACGAGTTCGAGGACGGTATGGTAGAGCTCGATGACAATCTTCGAGCGTTGGCGGATATCCTCAAGGAACGTCTGCTCACAGCCCACGCTCTTCCTCTCGCGCTGTGTGATGACCGCGCGGTCGTCGATGCCCCGCGCGAAATTATAATATATGCTACCGGCCTTACCGAAAACCTCCCGGAGATGATGCTCCGAGACGCTGCGGAGCTGTTCGCCATTGAAGATTCCCATCATGTGCATGCGCTCGGCAGTCTTCGGACCCACACCCCAGAAATCCTCCACCGGCAGACGGGATATGAACTCGAGGGCACGGTCTGGATGGACAGTGCAGATGCCGTCGGGTTTGCGGTAGTCGGAGGCAATCTTGGCAAGGAACTTATTGTACGACACACCCGCCGACGCCGTCAGCCCTGTTCTCTCTCTGATCTTCTGCTTTATCTCCTTAGCGATGTCGACAGCTAACTCGATGCCGGGCTTGTTGACGGTGACATCGAGAAAGGCCTCGTCGATGGATATCGGTTCGACAAGGTCGGTGTATTCATGGAATATGTCGTCGACCTGCCGGCTGACAGCCTTGTACTTGTCGAAGTGCGGTGCAACGATGATTATCTGCGGACAGCGCCTCTTGGCCTGACTGATGGGCATGGCACTGTGGACACCGTAGGGCCGCGCCTCGTAGCTTGCCGTCGACACCACGCCACGCGGACCGTCGAACCCCACGGCTATCGGCTTACCGCGCAGGTCGGGATTGTCGCGTTGCTCCACCGAGGCGAAGAACGCGTCCATATCGATATGGATTATCTTCCTCAAACTACATGGTCGATATCGACGAACTTTCCGTCGCGCTCGCGGTCGGCGACCATTCTGTGGAGGCGCTTCTCACGATAACGAGTCACCCACTTTCGGGCAAAGACATTGGGAATATCGACACCTATGGCAATCATAATGAGAATAAGGCTACCCTTGATGGCATTACTCGTTGCGAAGGTCACCTCACCTACAACTCCCTGCATATCGATGAATCCGTACAGGGCGCGGTACATGAGCACACCCGGCACCATCGGGATGACGGCCGGAATACTGATGCACTGGTGGGGAGTGTCAATCATGCGGCACACCTTTATATTTATTATAGAGATGAGAGCCGAGCCGCAGAGTGTTCCGATTATAGGGCCATAATCGAGGCCGATATTGCCCGACGAGGGTCCAAGATTGACAAAGTTACGGAAACAAACGGCGATGATTCCGCCACATGCTATCCACGGCATAAGACGCAGCGGAGTGTTGAAGATTGTGGCGAAGCCCATAGCCGAGATGGCGGCGGCGATGGCATACTCGACAAACGTGTGATGAGGGGTCATACTAAGGTCGTGGACAAAGTTGTCTATGCCGCAGAACTTTATGGCCACAGCGATGCCGAAGGACATAGCCACAATCATCAGCAGGGTGTTGGTGGCCCTTACAAGCCCTGTCTCGATGTGGTTGTCAAGCATGTCGCTGACGAAGTTGATAAGCGGCACACCGGGAACGATGAACAGAGCGCAGGCCATGAGCGGATGCCACGGTGTCGACGACTGCAGGAACGACAGCCACGGCGTTGAGGACACAAAGTCGTGGACGACATTGCCGGGAACGCTTATGAATGTCGACAGCCATGCAATGATTGTTGACACGAATGCCGCCACGGCAATATCGAAATAAGTGTTTGATCCTCTGCCGTTTAGCCACATACGCAGCCGGTTGCCGAGGATAGCGGCTATGGACGCATAAAAGAATGCTGTCCAGTCGCAACCGAACTGGATGCAGAATCCGCCGCAGGCAAAACCGGCACAGGCGGCTACGGTCCAGTCGTTGTAAGTGCGCTTGCGGTGAGTCACCCAGTTGAGGGCACACTCGTAGTCGTCAAGACTGTAGTCGCGTTTCAGGGCACGCCATGTCAGCTTACTGATATCCTGAATGGCCGCCATGTCGATGCCGTGCTTGTAGCAGCGGCGCATCTGAACGAACGAGTGGTCGCGGTCGGAGAAACTCACCGTGACCATGTAGTAGTCGACATAAATCTGGACATACGACTTGGAAAAACCGAGGAAAGCGGCCGCGCGCTGCATATTGCGCATGATGCGGCTCGTGTCGGCGGAGCTGTCGACAAGTATCTGTCCGGTGCGGAGAAGGAGGTTCATCCGACGGCGGAGCTTGTTGACCGACTCCTCGTGATGCGATTGACAATCACATGAAACAGTGTCGTGGGGTTGGTTACAGTTATCCATAAAAAAACATAAGACTTGGAAATCAAGTGCAAAGGTAATAAAAATCCGCGATTTAAGTGTGGCAGTAGAAAAAAAATTAGTATCTTTGCCAAATATTGTGGAAGAAACCGAAAACTGACAAGTCAACAAAATAGAATTATAGTCATGAAACAATTCCTCAAAAATGTCGCAGCAACAGTCTTAGGAGTAATCATCGCCGGTTCTCTGGCGGGAGTTTTCTTCTTTATTGCCCTTATGGGACTGGCCCTGTCGGACAACGATACCACGTCGATTAAGGACAACTCGGTTCTCGTCGTCAAGCTGTCGGGAGTGATGAACGAGCACAACGATGCTGAGAATCCCCTCGACGCACTTATGGACAAGGCACCGGCGCCGAGCGTAAGCGACATTGTCCAGGCCGTAAAGAAAGCCAAAACTGACAGCAGGATAAAAGGAATATATATAGAGGCCGGGCTCTTCGCCGCCGATTCGTATGCAAGCATGGAGGCTGTTCACGACGCGTTAGCCGACTTCCGCAAGAGCGGAAAGTGGATAATTGCCTACGGCGACTCCTACACCCAGGGTGCTTATTACATTGCGTCGACGGCATCGAAGCTGTATCTCAACCCTCAGGGGCAGATCGACTGGCACGGACTGTCGGCACAGAAACTATACTTTAAGGACCTGTTGGCGAAGTTCGGAGTGAAGATACAGGTAGCTAAGGTGGGAACATACAAGAGTGCCACCGAGATGTTCACAGCCGACAAGATGAGCGATGCCGACCGTGCACAGACAACAGCCTACATCGGTGCGATATGGAAGAACATCACAGCAGCGGTGAGCAAGAGCCGCAACATACCCGTGGCACGACTTAACCAACTGGCCGACAGCATGGTAGTGCTCGCCGACCCCACCGACTACGTGAAGGCTAAGATGGTCGACGGCCTGCTGTATACCGACCAGGTGAAGGGCATAGTGAAAAAACAACTCGGCAGCGACGACATCTGCCAGGTGACACCCGGCGACGTCAATGCCGACGAAACCGACGACAGCGGCGACGAAATAGCGGTCTACTACGCATGTGGATCAATCGTCGACGGCGACGCATCAATCGACAACGGTCAGCGCATCGACGCGCAGAAGGTGTGCCGCGACCTCGAGGACCTCGCCAACGACGATGACGTGAAGGCCGTAGTGCTGAGGATAAACTCCGGCGGAGGCTCCGCTTACGCATCGGAACAGATATGGCATCAGGTGAGCGAGCTGAAAAAGAAAAAGCCGGTCGTAGTGTCGATGGGCGGCATGGCGGCCAGCGGAGCCTACTATATGAGTGCGCCGGCCAGCTGGATAGTGGCTCAGCCTATGACCATTACTGGCTCGATAGGCATCTTCGGTATGTTCCCGGACATGAGCGGACTGCTCCAGGACAAGCTCGGAATAAAATTTGACGTGGCCAACACCAACGCCCACAGCGACTTCACGCTGGACAGGACACCCGTCAGACCATTCAACGGAGACGAGATGCGGTGCCTCGAGACTTACATCAACCGTGGTTACAGACTCTTCCGCCAGCGCGTTGCCGACGGACGACATCTGTCGACGGACCAGGTGGAGAAGATTGCGCAGGGCCATGTATATGCCGCCCAGGACGCAATGGCGCTGAAACTCGTCGACCAGATTGGCGGTCTCAACGACGCCGTGGCCAAAGCAGCACAGTTAGCCAAAGTCAAGGACTATCACACCACCGACTATCCCGAGGGCGAATCGTTCATCGATGCCCTCCTCGACAAGGCGCAGGGCGGCGGCAATTACCTCGACGAGCGCATGCAAACGGAGCTCGGCATGCTCTACGAGCCCGTGATGCTGCTCCGGAAGATAAACAAGATGGACGCTATCCAGGCAAGCATACCATACAAATTGGAGATAAAATAGAAAACAGTAAACGCATAACGACATAACCATAATAATATAGTGGAAGGCGACTACATAAAAATTAACCGGTGGCTGCGGCCCCTGAGCTGCATCTACGGATTCTGCATAGGCATCAGAAACCAACTCTTCGAACTCAATATCCTGAAGAGCCGGAGTTTCACAACCCCCGTCATTGCCGTCGGCAACATCACCGTCGGCGGAACGGGAAAGACACCTCATGTGGAGTATCTCGTCCGACTGCTCCGGCGCGAGGCAAAGGTGGCCGTACTGAGCCGGGGGTACAAACGCAAGACTCACGGTTTCGTCCTCGCCGACGGGGACTCGACCATGCGCGACATCGGTGACGAGCCCTTCCAGATGAAACAGAAATTTCCCGACATTGAGGTTGCCGTCGATGCCAACCGGTGCCGCGGCATCGACCATATCATCAACGATGAGGCCACCAAGGACACCGATGTCATAATCCTCGACGATGCCTATCAGCACAGGTATGTGAAGCCGGGACTGAACATTCTGCTCGTCGACTATCACCGGCTGATTATCTACGATGAGCTGTTGCCGTCGGGACGGCTGCGCGAACCGGTGGACAGCAAGAAACGCGCCGACATCGTTATAATAACGAAATGCCCCGACTCGCTGAATCCCATCGACTACCGCGTGCTGACGAAGGCCATGAAGCTCTACGCCTATCAGTCGCTCTACTTCACCTCGCTGCACTACGGTCAGCCTTATCCGCTCTTCGACGGCGCGACGACAGATATTCCGGCGAAACAACAGGCCGACGTGCTGCTGCTCACGGGAATAGCAAGTCCGAAGCAACTCATCGACGACATACAGCCGTTCGTGAAGTCGCTGACGCCGATGACGTTCCCCGACCACCACGCATTCACGCGACGCGACATCGAAAAACTCAACGCAGCCTTCGACGCCATGCCAGCCGACAGCCGCTTAGTCGTCACCACGGAGAAGGACGCGGCAAGGCTGCTGCAGGCCGAAGGCATTGACGACAACGTGAAAAAACGACTTTTCGTACTTCCCGTCGAGGTGAAATTCATGCTCGACGACGAAGAGATGTTCAACGATAAAATCATTAGCTATGTACGAAAAAATTCAAGAAACAGCATCCTGGTTAAAAGAAAGGATGACCACAAGACCAAAAACAGCAATAATCTTAGGAACGGGACTCGGACAATTAGCTTCAGAAATCACTGAGACGGCTGAGTTCGCATATAAGGATATCCCCAACTTCCCGGTGTCGACCGTTGAGGGCCATGCCGGAAAACTTATCTTCGGCAAACTCGGCGGCAAGGACATCCTCGCCATGGACGGCCGCTTCCACTACTACGAGGGCTACTCGATGAAGGAGGTGACGTTCCCTATCCGCGTGATGTATGAGCTCGGCATCGAGACACTCTTCGTCAGCAACGCCTCGGGAGGCATGAATCCGGCATTCCACATCGGCGATCTGATGATTATCCGCGACCACATCAACCTCTTCCCCGAGCATCCGCTCCACGGCAAGAACTTCCCTACGGGACCGCGATTCCCCGACATGCACGAGGCTTACGACCACAGACTCATCGACCTCGCCGGCGAAATTGCAAAGGAGAAGGGCATCGAGGTGAAGTACGGAGTGTACGTAGGAGTGCAGGGACCGACCTTCGAGACACCATCAGAATACCGTTTCTACCATCTCATCGGGGGCGATGCCGTGGGCATGAGCACCGTGCCGGAGGTTATCGTGGCGCGTCACTGCGGCATAAAAGTATTCGGAATATCAGTCATTACCGACCTCGGTGGCTTCGAGACACCCGAAAAGGTGAGCCACGAGGAGGTGCAGAAGGCAGCCAATGCTGCCCAGCCGAAGATGTGTGATATTTTCCGCGAAATGATTGCAAGGAGCTAAAACAATAATGGATATAAAAGATTTAGGTGAGTTTGGCCTCATCGACCGCCTCACAAAGGACATACAGCCGAAGAACGCCAGCACACTATATGGTGTCGGCGACGATTGTGCCGTGATGCACTATCCCGACAAGGAGGTACTCGTCACGTCGGACATGCTCATGGAGGGCATACACTTCGACCTCGTATATACACCCCTCGAGCAGCTCGGATATAAGGCCGCAATGGTGAATATCAGCGACATCTTCGCCATGAACGGCACCCCGCAGCAGCTCATAGTCTCGATAGCCATCGACAAGCGGATGACCGTCGAGGACGTAGAGGCCATATACCGGGGAATGAGAAAGGCATGCACAAAGTGGAATGTCGACATCGTTGGCGGCGACACGACAACATCGCTCACCGGACTGGCTATCTCCGTGACGTGCATCGGCTGTGCCGACAAGAACGACATCGTGTACCGTCATGGGGCTAACGAGACCGACCTGATATGTGTCACAGGCGATCTCGGATCGGCATATATGGGACTTCAGATCCTCGAACGCGAAAAGACGGTCTACTATCAGCAGATAGACGAATATAATAATAAGGTAAAGGCGGCCCAGAAAGCCGGCGACGAGACAGAGCTGAAGAAGCTCAGGGCACAGCGCCGGCAGGTGGAGGACTTCGAGCCCGACTTCGCGGGAAAGGAGTATCTCATCGACCGACAGCTGAAACCGGAGGCCCGGGGCGACGTCATAGAGGCACTGCGGCAACGAGGCATACACCCGACGGCAATGATGGACATCTCAGACGGACTGTCGTCGGAGCTCCACCACATCTGCTCACAGAGCCACTGCGGATGCCGGATATACGAGAAGGAAATTCCTATCGACTATCAGACGGCATCAACATGTGAGGAATTCAACATGAACCTCACCACGGCAGCCCTCAACGGCGGTGAGGACTACGAGCTGCTCTTCACCGTACCAATAGGCGACCACGAAAGACTGGCCGACCTCGAGGGCATCCATCAGATTGGCTACATAACCAAGGAGTCGCTCGGCATGTATCTCGTCACACGCGACGACAACGAGTTTGAGCTCCAGGCTCAAGGATGGAACCCGCTGAAAGGATAATGCAACCTATTTAATATCTAACTCAGCAAAATCTGACTAATCACCGATAAATTCGATAATCCAAAGGGCGGGGCACAATCCCTGCCCTTTTTTCGTATGGCTATCCCGTTCGCAACAAGTGCATAATAATCCAAACGCCGACAAATATAAAACGCTCCTCTATCATCAAATATGGCAAGGAATGGAATAGGAAATAGAGACGAATATCATGACAAGAACAATTATCCATCCTAATATGTAGAAACAAGCTATCGAATAACGAACGGACAAACACGGAAATCGAATTCACCGAAACGATATATGATTGCTATAGCACTCCATTCAACCCATTTTTGAGTCAAAAAAATCTCAAAAAGAAAACCTTTGAATATCAGCGCATTACCGACAAAGTGAAAATTTTTAAAGAAAAAAGTTATGAATATATTTGCGGGAACTAAATATTTTGTGTACCTTTGCACTCGCAATTCAGAAATGAAGCAATAACAACAAAATGGTGCCTTAGCTCAGGTGGTAGAGCAATGGACTGAAAATCCATGTGTCCTTGGTTCAACTCCAAGAGGTACCACTCCTCCTTTCATTAGGGCGGTTCTCCTTATGAGGCCGCTCTTTTTTTTGTACTTACATCTCCCATCATAGGTTCTGCATCGAGATTCTGCCAATGCAAGAGGCCACAACGCAACGATGGCACCCATCTCATAACCATCGCAGAAATGAATTCCATCCTACTGAAACAATCGAAGGGAACAATTTGCCATTGCGAAATATCTTGACAGTATTCCAATATATATCATTCGGCACTCTAAAACGGTCCGTTTCAGCCTGCAAAACGGTCCATTTCGCAGTCTAAAACAGCCCGTTTCGCAACGCGAAAAGGGCCGTATTGCCAACACATTGAATGTCAATAAGATGCAGCGCCAGTGCCTGAGCAAAATTGAAATGAATTATTTTTACTAAACAGACGTTGGCAAATCCATTCTCATAAGGAGCTGACGGATTGGGATAGAGAATTGTCAGGAACCATGCTCGTCGCCACAGCCGATTGATTATTCGGCAAAGGTATATAATAATTGTAAAAAAAATCCGTTATCAAAGAAATGAATAAATATATTACCATCATATTACTTGCCCTACTGGCAACACTGAGTGCATGTACCGACGACGACTCGTTCTCGGCATCGACGGCGAACACGCTGACATTCTCGGCCGACACCGTCACCTTCGACACGCTCTTCTCGCGCGTGCCAACGGCCACACGCACCTTCTGGGTGTACAACCACTCGGGCGACGGCATACGCTGCTCAAGCGTGCGACTGGAGAACGGCAACCAGACGGGATACCGCGTCAACGTCGACGGCATATATCTCGGCAGCGCACAAGGCTATCAGACCAACGAGATAGAGATTCGCGACAAGGACTCAATACGCGTCTTCGTCGAGCTGACATCGCCGGAGAACCACGCCAAGACTCCACAGCTGTTGGAGGACAATATCGTCTTCACGCTCGAAAGCGGTGTCCAGCAGAAGGTAAACCTAAGGGGATTTTCGTGGGATGCCGACATTATAGGAATGCTCGAGATATGCCACGACACAACAATCTCAGCCGTCGACAAGCCGCTAATCATCCAGCAGGGGCTCCGCGTCGACTCCGGAGCAACACTAACCGTAGCACGTGGCTCGACAATATACTTCGGGCAACGTGCAGGAATGGACATCTACGGAAGGCTCGTTGCCGACGGGACGGCCGAACAGAATGTCATATTCCGTGGCGACCGTATCGACAAGATGTTCGACTACCTGCCCTACGACCGGGTGCCGGGACAGTGGCAGGGCATCCATTTCCACACGTCATCGTATGAGAACAGACTGAATTACACCGACATACACTCAGCTTACAACGGTGTGGTGTGCGACTCGTCGAGCGTTGAGCGACTGAAGTTGCAGGCTTACAACACCACAATCCACAACTGCCAGGGCTATGGGCTGAAGGAGACAAACTGTGTCGTCGACCTATGGAACTGCCAGATAACCAACACGTTGAGCGACTGTGCGGCTTTCTTCGGCGGTGGAGCAATGTTGCGCCACTGCACCATAGCACAGTTCTATCCCTTCGATGCCAACAGGGGTGTGGCACTGAGGTTCTCAAACTATGACGGCGACAAGGACTATCCTCTATACCAGTTCGATGTCTACAACTCGCTCGTCACCGGCTATGCCGACGATGTCGTCATGGGCGATTTCAACAAGAATACTGATGCGACATATATGTTCAGCCACTGCATCCTGCGAACCATCAAACCGGACACTATCAACGAGCAGCAGTTCCGGCATGTGACATTCGAGAATGTGGAGGATACCGCCGCCATAACCGGCGCAAAGCACTTCCGCGACATCGATGCCGACAAGCAATACTACGATTTCCATCTCGACTCGCTGTCGACAGCCATTGACTCGGCCGAGGTGCTGCCCAACGGATACAGCGCCACCGACCGCGACGGACACCAACGCGACTCTCGTCCGGACATCGGTGCATACGAATATCATCACGACTCGTCCGCCACACCGGCTGCTCTGCCGAGGCGGAGAAGATAAAAAATTACCCGACATGAAAAAGATTGACCTAAGCATTACTATTGGCTTCTGTCAGACCGATGAGCTGTCGGAAGCCGACCAGCAACTCGTAGAGCGGGCAAAAGAGGCCACGCGAAACTCATACTCGCCCTACAGCAAGTTTGCTGTGGGGGCTGCGGTCAGGCTGGCCGACGGCACCATAATTATTGGTGCGAACCAGGAGAACGCAGCATTCCCTTCAGGGCTCTGTGCAGAGCGCACCGCCATATTCGCGGCCCAGGCCCAGCATCCCGACCAGCCGATAACGGCCATCGCCATCGCAGCACGCAACCAGAACGGACTGATGCCCGACCCTATCGTGCCCTGTGGCTCCTGCCGCCAGGTGATGACAGAGATCGAGGACCGCTACAAGTGCCCCATTCGTATCCTCCTCTATGGCACCGACGGTACGTATGTCATCAACTCGGTAAAGGACATCCTGCCGCTCTGCTTCATCGGCGACTCAATGAAGTAGAGTCACCGGCTCACCTTCTCCTAATTCCACTGCCCGTGGCTTTTGCAGCTATAGGGCTAAGGCTCTGTGGGTTCCGTAGCCCAATGATGCTCAGTGGTTCACTATAGCGTCCATATAAATGCTCAAAGCATCCTATGGCCACCTAAAGCTACTAATGACATCATATTTCCCCAATCGAGTAGGAGGTAAACACTAATCATAGGTGCTTATCTCCTATTTTCGTGTTCACCGTCTCTCTCACACCACCGTACGTGCGGTTCCGCATACGGCGGTTTCGCGCTTATACACCTTATGGTGTGTGGCAAGTTGTTTTCAGCCATCCCTTCGAGATACGTCACTTCTATTCTATTGTCGGATTCCGTCCTATCTTGTGAATAGAGAGTTCCTTTTCGGACATCTGACTACAAAAGACTCTCAAGGTAGCAGTCATTTACTGTTGCACTGCACGATTCAGTCCTTCCCTATAGGCACACGTGCCTTGGGTACTATGACCTCTGCTGACTTCTCACGGCAAGCTTTACTCCGTCATGGTGCATCGAATAACTCATCTTCACCCATGCGTCCGTGAGACCTCACTGGTTAAGTATACCGACTTTCCACCTTATCCCCGCCTAATTTACTCCTTGCGATTCCGAGTAGTTATAGGGCTTTGACGCTTTTGGCCGCCTCACCCTCGCAAGCAAGCCTTGGTATTAGGTTTCTGTACGTCGGGGCAGATGTTTGCCGCTGACTTCTTTCAGATTCCATCTCGCGATGGACACCCTTGTCTCTCTGGCTGGACAGTTCCCACTACTGGGGCCTGTTAGGGACTTACACCCGTTAGCCGATATAATGCCAGTCAAACCGAAAATAGGAGATAAGCACCTATGATTAGTGTTTACCTCCTACTCGATTGACAATATGTGAATGCCAATACGCTTACGAAACAATTATCGCCAATGAAAAATCATGGATAATAGTTCACGAGAAAAAGTGGGGCGAATATGTCATTCATAGCATATCAGATAGTGATAAGGTGGTTCCAAAATAAAAAGGTCTCAGAGCCCTTCCCTCCGGAACTGCAATCCAGCGCGGTACTCATCAACCTTGTGGCAAAAATAAAACAACAGGGGATAAAATTCTCCCCTGCGAGGCGCCATGCCGTAGCATACGCTAAACCCTTTCGAGTCTGCTGCAAATATACAACTTTAATCCGAAACAACAAACAAAAACAAGAAAAATTTCATCATGGACGCTACGGTTCTTTCATTTAAATTTTGACTGACATGGCATGATTATTGCTCAGCTCCCGTTTCTCCGCATAAATTCTATTTACGGTAAAGGTCTGATAGCCAATGGGTAAAACATCCCCTACCCAAGCCGAATGTAGCTTAGGAGTTATTATATATCCCTCAAAATTAACGACATCTACAGACTAAGAAGAGAAATAGCATAGGCCAAGCTGTTCTTGGCGTAAGATGCAATGGCTGAGAACTTGACTTTCAAGAGTT
>Ga0256406_1004744_pt1 | contig 15198 bp, 10 predicted proteins | sample RumenRJG_03DNA_FD_185986 | JGI IMG/M metagenome (GOLD analysis project Ga0256406, IMG submission 185986) | Bovine rumen microbial communities from Lethbridge, Alberta, Canada - RJG_03 | ecosystem: Host-associated > Mammals > Digestive system > Stomach > Rumen | place: Canada: Alberta | collected... | reverse complement strand
GTTCATTCGTTGTATTACTGTTAGACCATTGATGTTTTTGTTTACATGTGCGCCGCATGCGATTAGTTTGTTTATTCTTTCTTTGAGTGGTGGGTGTGTTGCTAGTGTTAATCCTGTGATTGCTGGCATGTAAAAGGCTACATTACCAGCGGGGCTTTTTATGAATTGTTTAGCGCTGTTTTTATCCATGGCTTGTTCACCTAATGATAGTTTATATAGGGCGTTAGCTAGTGCTGTTGGGTTTCTGGTGTATTTGACTGATAGCATGTCGGCAGTGGCTTCACGGGTGCGGCTCATGTAGGATTCTGCTATTTTAGCTAGTAATGGTGAGATGAGTAGGAATATGAAAGATAATATGATTATGATAATTGCTATGATGTTTAGCCCGCCTTTATTATCATCATCGTCATCATCACTGCTGGTGAATGATCCTGCGAATCTCATTGTTAATCCAGTTATGGTTCCAACGACTGATGTCAGTGTGGTCAGTGTGGTCATTGCTTTACTATCACCTGATGCTATGTGTCCGATTTCATGACCGACTACGCCTTGTAGTTCTTCACGGGTCATTATTCTTAGTAGTTTATCAGTTATTATTATCCTGCTTTTATTTTTATCTGATACAGCGTAAGCATTAACTACTGGGCTGTTAACTGCTATCCAGACTTCTGGCATTTCAATGTTAGCTGCGATTGCCATTTCTTTGACTACATTGTATACAATGCCGTTGTTAACCTGGCGCATGTTTCCTTTAGCTGCTGACATGAGGATTTCACCAGAATTTTTTGATACAATGTGTGTGATTATTGCTGAGATTATGGCTGATATGATGATTGTAGTTGTTATGAATGATTTTAGTTGGTTGTTTGATGATCTGGATGATAGGAATATTACTATCATTGCGGCTTCTATTGTCATGGTTAGTATCATGAAATCCATGAACCATGCTAATCGTATGCCTTTATTTAATCGTTTGATTTCACTTCTAAAATCAGTTCTTTCTATCACTGGTGCTGATGATGCTATCATGTTTACTAGTACTCCATGTATAATTAATGCTGACATATGGTTTATAGAACGCATGTGTCAGCATTTGTTTACATTTTATTGGTTTTTATTTAATTTGTTAATTGTTGAATGATACTTTTGGTGCGTGTTTAGCTTGTTCATCATCTAGCTCGAACATGTCATTCTCATGGAAGTTAAGCATTCCTGCCACTACTGAACCTGGGAACATTTGGATTGCAGTGTTATAATTATTAACAGAATTATTATATGATTGGCGTGAGAATGCTATTTGATTCTCAGTTGTTGATAGTTCTTCTTGTAATGCGAGGTAATTCTGGTTTGCTTGTAATTGTGGGTATGCTTCACTGATAGCGTTAATTGCTAGTGATAGTGCTTTATCTGATTGTGCTGCGGCTTTTACATTGCCTGTTTTTAATGCGTTCATGCCAGCATTGCGAGCAGCTATTACATTAGTGAGTGTTTTTGATTCATGATTAGCATATCCTTTAACGGTTTCAACTAGGTTTGGTATTAGGTCGAACCTGCGTTGTAATTGGATGTTTATATTACTCCAGTCTTCACTGCAAGCATTCTTAAGTTTTACTAGGTTATTCTGAGTTTTAATGACCCATAGGATTATAGCTATTATGATTACAAGGATTATTAGAAGTGCTGTGATGATTGCCATTTGTTATTATCTCCAATTATTAGGCTTTAAATATTATGATGAAAATATCATTGCCAGCAATTGTTAGCATGAAACTGTCATGATTTATTATTTTTAGCGTGGTGCATAATGATTATACATGATTGTTGTACAATGTGTACATTATTTACTTATTCTAATGGTATTCCTGTTTTCTTGGTAATTCGTTCTAGCAATGCTGGCAATGCGAGCATTTTATAGGTTTCGGTTTTCTTAAGTTCATCAATGAGGTTGTATTCTTTGATGCTGTCATGTAATCCATATGATTGCATGTTGAAAATCTGTTTTATAGTGCTTGGATTGTCTAGCTTTTTAATGTGTTGTTCTGGTTTTTGTTTGTTTTCTATGTTTTCAAATCGTATGCAGCTTTCGCATATTGGTAGTATGTAGTTCATTGTTATGCAGATGTTGAGCATTTGACCGCATTGTGCGCATGTTCGTGATGATAGGCATGAGTATGAGTCTATTATATTGCTCATTGTGTTATCATTATCATCATAGTAATTACTTATTATGTAGACTCTGAGTTCGCCGTATTTTTCTTTGATTTCGGTTATCTCGTAGTCTGATTCTTTATTTTCATTTACTATTTGATTGCTAATGTCATGTAGTAATTCTGCTCCGAATAGTGAAGTCCATCCTTTAGGCATTTCACTTATATAATTACACCATGGCATGATGTTCTTAAGGTCATTTTTAGCCTCGAATATATCATAATCATGGTTTTTGATTATTCTTTGGATTGTTTCAACTGATGGTATTTTTGTATTCATAGTGTTCATGCTCATGTTAGCAATGTTAGCATTATTTCATTTAGTATTCCAATCAAACTGGTATTCTGATTTTGTTGTTGATAGACTACCGAATGAACTGGCTTTATAATTACCATCTATTATTTTTTGGATTAGCTATGTGAACCTCCCAACGGCTGAAGCCGTGGGCTTCCCACGCACCAAGTAAGCATATAAACCAACAAGGTTGTGGGAAGATGACTCCCCATCCCTACATCGCATCGCACCCCGATAAGTTACCTAGAATCGGCTAACGAACGGCTTGTAGCCGCTGACAGCAACGATACGCGGCGGATAGGGTCCGCCATACTGATTACACTGACACCGCTCTGGAAGCCGCAAAAGCATCCCGATATGTAGCGAGTGTGATCTTGGTTCTCTTCGCAGCGTCAGGGACTTTTGCCATAACGTGCGACCAACCCTTTCCAAGGTTGGATTCAAGGAGCCTCATTAGGTACCTGGCTCCAATGTTATATGATGCGTTGAGGTCGCAATTATATATCTTACCAGTGGTAAACCTGCATACATCATAAGGTGTATCCGGTGAAACATCATGACCACGCTTCACCATACCACTGCCATCGAAAGCGAGCTTCGAGGTATGCCACGGGTTAACAGTTGCATACCTGATGCCCATCCTGTGTAGCATCCCACATGCTTTATGGAAAACCTCACGATTACGCCATTGCGCGGTTTTCTCCGAGCCACTGAAGTTCTCACTGAGATGCTCGAAGACAACCACATCAGCATTCACTTCCTTAGCAAACGCCGCAATCTGGTGCGCCGTCTGACAAGCGATATTCTCGTTGATGCCAAGTATTTTAGTGCTGATATGGCTGGTTGATGCATACCGACCTGAGATAGACCTGATGCCTTTTCTTCTGTTCCTTAGATGCTCCAAGCGGTCTTTCTCACTCGCAAGGCGGATGAATCGCCGTGCGATGACAGTGCCGTTTGTAAGCATTGCAGAACACACAGCATCATTACCAATCCCAAGGTCAACACCAACGATGACTTTCACATTATTCTCAGGCAGTAATACTGGGAGCTTACGTCTCATGACGAAAGCGAAAACCCAATTACCAAAATGACGGATCAGTGATGGTGAAGCCATCTCCCACCCATCTTGGGACTTCTTTGAAATATAATGGGCATCCTTACTGCGAAGCTGGATGCGATGATACGCCCAGTCCTTACCATCCCATAGTTTGACTGAGAGCGAGCCATCCGCATTCGGTACATACATGTTATCCTTGTAGAATGACGGTGCAATGAACGGGTCATCATTGAAACGCGGTGCATGCTTCTTCTGTGGTCGCATACCATTACTCATCCGCAAGCGGCGTATCTCATCATAACGAGCAGAGTTCGTCTTAAATGATGAGACATGACCTATCGCCCTTGAGATGGCATCCCTTCGCAGATAGGTTGGAAAGTTAGTGAACATTGTGTCAAAATCAGGATAATCAGGTGTCATGTTTTTCTTCGTACCGTGTATCATCCGTTCGACTTTATTCTTCGCTGCGAGCTGTGCGAGGTTCTTTATCTCATCCCAGTGATCGACGCACACACCGATGATGAAAACAAGCGCATCATGGTATACTCGCTGTGTCTTCCTAATGCAGCGTGATGTCTTGTTGTCGATTCCTTTAGTATGCACTATGTACCGGACGGTATCCTGCTTGGTCATGACCAGTTCCCTCCTTTCCAGTGTATGTTAACAATGATATCACATTAATGTGAGCTGTGGGACAATTATTGTTAAAAATGAGAAAAATAATTAATGCGGCTCACCCCAGCCTTTAAGAGGCGTGGTTTGCGTCGCCACCTTCTATCAAAATTGCCAGCAGAATGAATGAATCTGCTGGCAATTTTCTTTATTTGCTTATTTTCTCATGATTCTATGCCTTCACTTAATGCTCGTTCAGTGGCTGTGAATTCCTTATAAGCCTTATCCTGGTCATGACTACCAGCCCATATGATGACTTTACCAGCTTCATTGCTTTTCTTTACATCAATAACACGCTGATTGCTAGAGCCTCTGAATTGTAGCATTGGGTCTTTGAAATCAATCATGAAACGACCATCAACTAAAATGTCAACATATGATAGCAATTCTAGTTTATCAGGGGTTTCACCAGTTCGATGTAATTCCTCCCAAGTATAACCAGTCCAGCACCATATATCCTTAGTATCACCGTATTCACTGCGTACACGCTTGCATAGTTTTATGAACATTGGAGTATTAAGCATTGGTTCACCACCAAGTAGGGTTAATCCTTGGACATATGAATGACCTAGGTCTTGGATTACTCTGTTTTCAAATTCATCATCATATGGGAAACCCACATTGCGCTTCTGAACTAGTGGGCTGAAGCATTTATCACAATTAAATGGGCAGAATGCAGTGTATACACTGCATCGTATGCCTTCACCATCAACAGCTACGAATGGTTTATAACCAGCTACTCGACCTGGTGATAGTATGCGACCATCCCATTGACCTGGAGCTGGGTTGTTTGCTTTAGCATATGGTATACCAGGGCCTCTGTATTCAGTGCAGTCAGGTGCAAAATCTCGCCATGGTGAGCGGGTGTTATCATGTTGTTCATTGTTTGCTGTTGTATTCATATCATTATTACTTGTTGTTTTTCTGAATCCATTATCATCTGCTTCTGTCATGATGGTAATGATATCATTCTTGATTTCATCTAAGAAGCATTGCATGCTTACATTATATGCATTAAGGTTTAATCATGTGATTTATCAAGCTAGCACTGGTATTAGTGTATTGCGTGTAATATCATTATGAATGCTAACAAAAAGTGAATACATGATTGCTAGCAAAATGTATGCATGAAAGTGAGGTAATTAAGTGAATGAATGCATGCATGGATTGTTAGTAAACTATATGAAAAGTGAGAGATAATCAAGTGAACACAGGATGTTAACAAGGTGTATGCATAAAAGTGAGATAATTAAGTGAATACAGTCTGTTAACAAAATGTATGCATGAGTGAGAGTGAGAAATGGTGCATAATGATTAAGATTATGCACCATGAATTTTGATTGTTTATTGTGATGATAAGTAAAGTAGTTCACTTGCTGATACAGCGTGGGTCTTTTTCAACTAAGCATTTCTGGTTAACGAGTTTCTGAACTTCATCATACCTATCACCTAGTTTTATCTTTCTTTCTTCACCATTCGCATACTTACCTTCAATGACTTCTTCAACAATGGTATTAATGTCTCTCTTATCAGTACCTGTTGTTTGAACAGTATTATTATCATCAGATTTCTCAGGAGATTTCTCAGGTGTAGTCTGGTCACGATACCTGTTAGATGGGTCGAACTTCAAAGTAGCACCATCCTGATGTTCATCGCCTGACATTGAAGGTAGGATAGAAGAATCACATGCCGCTAAAGGCATGATGAAAGCACATGCCAGCATAATAGCTGTAATAGTTCTAAATGGCGTTCTCATAAGAGAATGAATATCAAGGTTTTCTAATTCGTAATATAAACTAATTACTAGTATTGATTAATCATAATGATTTACTTGCATGATAGCAGTTATTGCTAGCAATTTAAAACTGCGCTGTAAAACAATAAACTGTTATCAAGTGTATACATTGTTAAGTTTGTTGTTAAGTTGCTAGCAATTAGTAATTTATTCATCATCGTCATCATTGAATAATGATTGCTTATCACTTGATTCACTGGTTTCTCTTATTATGCTAGCATTGTTAACATTCTTGCGTGCAATTTCAGCTGGTACTGAATCATTACGCCATTGTGAGCCAGTTGGAATGAACTCGACACCATGTGAGTGGCATTCAACTTCAACGCCTTTATTGATTTTTTCAGATGCAAGTATTAACCGGGGGTGAGCGAATATTGAAAGACTATAATCACCTGGTATCTGGTCAAGTATACTGTGCTTTCTATCAGTGAAAGCCCTGCGTACAGCATCACCGTATCTTATAACCTGGTAAACATCCTTTTTAACAGCTTTTCTTTTTACTTCAATGAGAACAGCATTACCATTATCATCAATACCAAGTAAATCGCATGAACCATCACCAGTGTTGAACTCTCTCATGATGAATGAGCAATCATCACCGAATGTTTCACTGAAATTTCTTGATAACCATTCCTGTTGTTGTCTTTCGGTTCCATTCTGGTCAAAATCAGAATCATCATTAACACTTGGTAATCTTAAATCAACTATCATTGAATGACATATCAGTGTCAATGTTTCTTTCTTAGACCGTGCTATGATAATGTGAGCATTGTTGTCAGTGTCATCATACTCAGTGAAATCAATAACAGAACCCATGTAGTTAACTGGTTTAACACCTGTTGTTCTATGAATGATGACAGTGCCATCATCTTTTATTAGTATTACTCTTATACCTCTTGCAAGGTTAGTATGACCCCTGCCATCATATTCTACTTCACAATCAGCTTGTATCATACGCATGATTTATAATTTCACCAGTGTCTTTCTTATAGTGTATGTTGTTATCATGTTATCATTATAATTCATAAAAGTATTGATAAATCAGTTATTTTATGAATGTTAGCAATGTATACATGACAGCAGTGCTATAATGGATACTGATTAGCTGATGATTATGTGGCTGTTTTAGTGCAATCATGATATATGAATCTGTTCTCATTGTAGTAGTAGCAGTTTCATAATTTTATTAAATTATCGCTGCTTTATGATAACGCAAATTATCAATGTGAACTGCAATTGCTAGTATGTGATATACTTGATTACATGACCGATAATAATATTATAATTCATGGTTTTCAAGAGCTAAGGTTCGCTGGCACGCAGACAATACAAGGAGTGAATGGATTACTATTAGAGTGTGATGATGATTTCACTCCAAAACTTTCAACTAGGCATGATTGCCATCATCTTGATTTCAATGATGACACTGGTAGCTTGTATGAGTTCATGTATTCACTTATGAGAGAGCATGTAGCTGTAGCGTTTGTTGATGGTAAAGTTGCGGCTGTTGCAGTGTATGATGATAATGCTGATAGTACTTATCTTGCTTTGATACTAACTGGTCGTGATTACAGGGGCTTGAAACTTGCTTCTAGGTTGTATGATTATGTTGAACGCAATGCTGTCAATGGTATTGTTAGGTTGAGAATCAGTAGTGGTAATACTACTCAACTAGCTATCCTTGATAAGCGTGGTTATAAGCAATTGCATACAATTGAGAATGACCGTGCTGATGGATTGCATACTATCTATTTTGAGAAGAACATGAAGGATAGTGTGTTAACTGATACTGATGCTAGTAAGGATGCGTTGGATTCTAATTCTAATGGTAAAGATGAATTACTTGATTGTGCATTGTAAGCAAATTGTATGCAGTTTTATAGTATGACTTATAGATGGCTTTAGCAAGTATAAAGTATCTGGTTGTTAGATTGTATAGAAGCGAAACCACAGGATGAAATATTAGTTATATGTATTCTGGTTTCGCTTCTTATTTTTATATTTTACTAGTCTAGTTGTATCTTAGTTAGTTATTTATTTTATTGTGATTGCAATTGTTTGCAAATTTTACAGTAAGTAATGGTTCTGATGGTTTTATGCGACACGCCGATACTTGCAATTATTAGTTGTTTATGCTAGTATTGTTATAACAACAAGATAACAAATAATAAATACTCAAGTGAAAGGAACTTGAATTATGAGCAGTGATACGCTTAATGCTGGTTCGTCGCCCGTGTGGGCGCATAATAATGACCGTAGTCTTGAAGACCGTAGTATTAAGCTATCAAAATCAGAACGTAGATTCCTTGGTTATGCCATCACTGCTGCTGGCATGAGTACATGTAAAGCTCGTCATGGTGCAGTGCTGGTGAAGAATGGTAATGTTCTTGCTATTGGTGTGAATGCAATGAAGAATGACCCGCATATTGTCACCCCTGAGGGTCCGAATGTCCTGCCACCTGATGTGTCAGTTATGGATATGATGTCAGTTCATGCTGAGGAAGCTGTGCTTAGAGCTAATGCTGAAGAAGCTGAGAACTCTGTGATTTATATTGCTCGTGTTAGTGCTGAAGGTAAGCCTACAATGAGCAAACCATGTGAATCATGCCAGAAACTGTTGAAGAAGTATGGTGTTAAGAGAGCCATTTGGACTGTTTGCTCTGATTGATACATTAAATAAATAATTAGTGTAAGCACTGTAATTTCACATTGTAGACTATATGTGTGAATACAGTGCTTACATTTTATATTGATTTTACCAAACAAATTATTGCTAACGACCATGAGAGTATAATATTAGTTGATGATTATTATTCATCTTTTATATTTTTAGTTCATTAATAATATAACTCTTAATAATTATTTCTTTATCTTTATCAAACTATTGTTAGCAATAATGCTACTGAACTTTATCAATTCAATGATGATGTAAATCCTTATAATCGATTCTGAGAGCATTATCCTGTTTTATGACTGACTACTCATAAACCCAGTTTTTAACCAAAATCAGGATTTTAGTCATCCAGCAGCACTGATAAATCAGCCTTACTGGATGGCATCGATTCTGAGCAAAAATCACAACACCAAAAATCAGTGCGAAATCAAAATGAATACATGATGCAAACAAATTGAATACAATTTTATCTTACTGACTACATCACAATCGAACCAGCGTTAGCTATGTTAGCATTTGTAATCAATTGTTATGTTAGCATTTGTAATCAGAGAGCGAGCAAATCAAGATTACAGGGCTAATCATACATTCGACTTTAACCAATGATGATGGGTGGTTATATACTTATAACAAGTGCTAGCATTAGCTTACATTTTCATCGTGCTAGCATGTAATTTACATTTTGTTATCAGAATAATGCATACAATGCAATACAATTGTCTGCAATGATAAGAATGAGAATGATAATTAGATAGCTAGCAAGCTATCTAATTATAGTCAGTCAGTGTATTCACCAGGTATTTTGATTTTTTAGTTAGTGGTTGGAGTTGGATTTGCAACGCATGAATTAGCATGAATCAGATTAGCTTCATTATCAGTATCTGAAGTCATCCTGTACGTATCTAAATCATTAGCATTTGACAGGTCATCCCTACTGGCACCAAGGAACATGACAGCATATGATGATGTCACTGCCTCTATCTTATTCTTATCAGTTACTATTGATGGTTGTGTTGAACCACACTTACTATCAATAGCATGATGAGCCATTTCATGCCTGATATCAGAAATAAATCTAGTGCTCTTAACCTCAGATGAATATGATTGATGATTAGTATTCACATAAATCTGATTAGGTGTTTTAGAACAGTAAACAGCCATAGCCTCAGTTAAATTAGTATTACTTACATCACAATAATTCTTCACTGAATCGAAATCATAATTCAACCGTAAACCCATGATGGCAGCAATGTCAGCAGCTGCTTGCAAGTAAGTCCCATTCTCATCAGTATATGGTGTGAAAGCAGCTACTTTTGATTCTATATCATCAGTTACTTTTGGTGTATTCACTGATGATGTTCCATCAAATTCTATCCATGTTCCATCATCATTTTTGATTTTTACTTTTGTTCCAAGGTCGCTACCATTTGCAAATGCTGCTTCTTTAGCTTTAAAATCATTTAATGAATCAGTAGCTTCTTTCACAAGCTCATCCTTATGAGTGCTGGTTGTATCAGCTTCAAGTGGTAAAGCTGCTTTATAATCACTAATAATAGTAAGAAAAGCACTAATATAATTTGAATCCCTACTTGTTGTTAACTGTAATATAGTACCATTATTCACAGCATTATTATACTTGGTATAAGCATCATTAATATAAGCATTCTTATCCTGCCATTCTTTAATGTCAGAATTCTTATAAACAGTAGTAATACCAGGAACTTGTAATGATGATGAACCACCATTATCTAAGTCATTCATAGCTGACCTATAATAAGATAAACTACCATTCAATAATTCACCAGCACCATACACGCTAATATTTACAATGATTATAATGATAGCAATGAATGCAATGAAAACAAAAATAGGATGATGCTTACGCGGTTTAACAGCAGTAGCATTAGTAGCATCAGTATTCAATGACGGTAATGATAAATCACTTGGATTATCAGAAGCATAATACTGATTACTAAATGCAAGCATGTCAGCATTACTCATATCATTATTATTAGTAGTAGTAGCATATTGTGAATAATCTGATATAAGACCTGGTTCAGTATATGCTGATTCATATATAGGTTCAGGCACTTGCATAGGCGCATATGCATTACCAGCATTAATGCTTACAGTGTTATACTGCTCATAATGCTCTGATTCTGATACAGTAGGTGGTTGCATCATGTTATTGCTTGCAATGCGTGCATTATTTCTTGCTGATGCGCGTTGTAGGCTTACATGAGGTGATGAATGCTGTAAATGCATGCGTTTGGTTGCATTCAACCCATTGCTTGCTATGTAGCGTGGTTGATGCTCATTGCATGCATTATTACTGGTGTTGTTATCAATTGTATTCATTGCTTATTTATATATCTAAATTGAGGGTATTAGCAGTTTATCTTGCTAATACCCTCAATCATACTTAATTTATTACTGTTGGCATGTATTCATGTGATGTTTACATATTCAGTGTCATCACATTTTCTCAGCACGGTCTTTGAAGGATAGTTCTTCAGTGCCATCAGCTAGTCTGATAACACCTGTTTCACCATCCATGTGCTTAGCACGGTGAGCTAGTTCTTCATGGCGACCATGAACCATTTTACGCTGCTGCGGCTGACCTAGATAACCGCATACACGCTTCACTACATCGCACTTATCAGGGTCATCATTACCACACTGTGGGCATTTATAACCAGTTTCAGTTGGGTCGAAATCACCTTTATAACCGCATACCATGCATGAATCAATTGGAGTGTTAGTACCAAGGTAATCAACACCTATCTCATGTGCGTAATCCCAAACTGCTTCCAATGCTCGCAGATTGTTAACAAGCATTGGTTCTTCAGTGTATACAATGTGACCGCCCGCAGTATACTTAAGGAATGGTTCTTCAAAATCAAGCTTTGAGAATGCACCACCGTTATTTGCATTATGGAAATGCGGGCGGTTCATTACTTCTTGGATTGATTCTGATGGGGTTCCTTCTGGATTACCTGATAACCACACCGGGCGATGGAATGAGTTAGTATAGAAATCATGGTCTGTTATGCCAGGTATGCGTCCGAATTTAGCCCTGTCAGCACGACTGAAACGGTCAGTAAGGGATTCAGATGGTGTTGCATAAACAGAGTAATGATAACCCTCGTCTTTCTCCCATTCTTTGCAAAGGTTGGTCATTTTCTTAAGGATTGAGATTTCAAAATCATAAGCATCTTCATCCCAGCCCCAATTGTTAATCCAATCACGACCATAGAACATTGCAGTGGCTTCATACAATCCGATGTAACCAAGTGATAGTGTTGCACGACTATTACGCATTAGACTATCAACATCATCACCTGGCTTCAAACGACCAAAAGCACCATTTTCCCATAGAACAGGCGCATTCTCAGGCAGTGCTTCACGGCAGCGCTTAATACGATACTGTAAAGCATGATGCGCAACATTCATACGCTCATCAAATAGTTTCCAGAATCGCTTAACATTACCCTTAGATTCAATTGCAATGCGTGGGATGTTCACAGTGACAACACCGAGGTTAAACCTGCCTTCTTCTTCATCTTCACCAGTTTCAGGGTTAATCCAGCCTTGTAAGAAGGACCTGCATCCCATTGGGGCCTTGAATGAGCCTGTAATGTTAACAATGTTCTCATAGAATAGGATATCAGGGTACATTCTCTTACTGGTGCATTCAAGTGCGAGCTGCTTAAGGTCATAATTAGGGTCTTGTGTTTCACTGTTAATACCATGCTTGATAGTATAAGTGAGCTTGGGGAAAATAGCAGTCCTATGATCCTTACCAAGACCACCTATTCTGATAAGTAGTATGCAACGAGTGATTTCTCTTGAAGCCCATGATGTTCCAAGTCCGAAGCCTACGGTTACGAATGGTGTTTGACCGCATGTTGCATGCTGAGTGTTAATCTGATACTCAAGTGTTTGCATTGCATCATAAATATTCTTACGAGTTAGTATTTTAGCATACAGGTCACGCTGCTTATCAAGCTCGTTAGTGATATCTGGTTCTGGTTCATCTTTTATTTCTGGTCTGCCTTCGCAGTGTAGGCGGCTGTTTTCACTTGCTTTCAATGAGCGCACTATTGCAGCGGCTTGAGAGGCATCCATGCCATCTGGTAGCACCATTTTAGCCATTTCAAGGTTCTTAGCATAGTTCTTCATAGCATAAGGTGCGAGTGTTTCATCTGCACGGTTCAGTGTCTGACCACCATACTGTGAACTGGCTACATCAAGCATTATCTGGGTGACTTGAGTAGCGGCGGTTTCAATGCTGTTTGGTGATGCCATTTCAGCATTACCAAGTGCAAAACCATTCTTAAGCATGTCTTTGAAATTTGGCAACGAGCAATTACCTGTTACTATCCCTCCATCAAGAACAAAAGCATGCTCATTATCAACTTCAAGGCACCACACATCCTCAGTTCTATCACTGGGTTTTATTGATTCAACTTTCCATTTATTATGGTTACCAATTATGAATCTATAAATATTTGTTGGTTTACGACCATTTTCATCTGTATAATTGGTAATTTGACCCGTCATATCTTTTATAGAAGAAATATGATAACCAGCTATAGCTGAATAGTTCTCTATAATGTTGAAATTATCTAACTTATTGCTAGACATTATAGTTGCTTTATACTCGTTATTATTATTCGTATAAGCTCCATCAGCAGCCATATATCCATCAAAGAATGCATTTATTTCATCTGTTGACATGTTTTCAATATCTGGGGTCTTATGGAAACCACGGATATAGAATGTTGCATCTCCATGTGCATATTGCGGATATGTTGGATAATAACCAAGTTTTTCAAAGACTTTTATGTAGTCATTTTTATCACCACAAAGTCTTAAGTCGCAAATTGAATTACCGTTCTTTAACGTTCTTTCTGAACCATCACCATAAATGAAACCATTTACCCATGCTTTCATAATATTTACAGGTGCATTTTCAATATCGATTGGTTTATGAACAGGTGGGTATTGAATGAAATCACCCTCTTTTAATTCTGTTGTCTCTGAACCATCAGCAAGAATCCAACGATGATTACCAGTAGCAAATATGGTTCTTCTGGTTCGTCCATTTCTTATGAATGTTATTTCATTCAAAGATTGTCTACCATAATTATGAACAATAGCTTTTTGGAATTTTCCAGATGGCGCAAGTACAGAAACAACATCACCATCTTTAAAATCTTCAAAGGATTTAATGCCTTTTGAAGTTATGAATCTTGTTTCTCTTGCAAGGCAATTTGACATTGCTGTGAATGGGCTGTAATCAGCATCATGGAAATGGATATCGCATTTCTCATAAGCATTAGCAACATCCTTTGGTAGGATTGATAATGCAGCTGACTTAGAAATAGTACCAGCTAGCAAATCACGCTGTGTTGAGTAAATACGAGAATCCTTATTAGCATTCTCATTAACAATGGATTTATCCTTACGCATGAAACGCTTCACAGCCTCATTAGCATCAGTTTGCTTTGCACGCTGGATATCCTTCTTCCAGCGATAATCCTTGTAAGCAGTGGCTACATCATACTTATGGTCATCAAGCAATGATTGCTCAACGAGATTCTGAATTTCATTTATTTCAATCGGTCGTGCTGCGTACTTACGCTTCACATCACCCTCTATCTCATTTGCAATGGTTTCAATGTCATCAATGTCCTGCGCGGCGATTTCATGATTTACTTCCTTATATGCACGCATGATTGCATTGATGATGTTTTCTTTATCAAAATCTACAATCCTACCGTCACGCTTCTCAACCTGGATGGTGTTATCATCATCCTTATCAGTGCGTGTAATACCACTATAATCAACTGGTGGCATTACAGTGGTTGCATTATTGTCTGCAATCTCTATCATATCTTCCATATTACTATTAATCCTTCTTATATTCTGTTATTATTCTGAATTTTCCGCTTACTGTTTTTTTCGTCTGCATGTATAATGTATCCGATTTTTTGCGTGCTTTACTTGCGGTAATGTATTCATGCTATCAAATTGCGGACGATACAAATATCATTATACCATTATAGCCTATGAAACACTATATAGCTGTATTATCAGGTATTTTGTATACAATATGTAGTGCTTCATAGTATAATTTTCACAATACTTTTACATGCTATAAACCTGCTAAAAATAAGTCCTGAACCCAGTGATTTCAACGGTTTCAGGACTTATAAATTTGTATTGTAAGCATGTAAATTTATATTGTAAACATGCTAGCAAAAATGTGAGCAAGTTCACATTTTTATTTTAAAATTATGACTTTTACATACAGGTAAAACAAGTTTGATAACAGTTTTATAAACCATATAGTTTATTCAGTTCAGTTTCTGTTGGCATTGGAAAGTCAATAGTGTATACATTGTTAGCACCATATGATACATTTAGTGATACTCTGGTTATTCTACTGTCATTCATTATGGTTTCCAGTTTAGCATCCTCTGTATTCCA
>Ga0256406_1004743_pt1 | contig 15199 bp, 12 predicted proteins | sample RumenRJG_03DNA_FD_185986 | JGI IMG/M metagenome (GOLD analysis project Ga0256406, IMG submission 185986) | Bovine rumen microbial communities from Lethbridge, Alberta, Canada - RJG_03 | ecosystem: Host-associated > Mammals > Digestive system > Stomach > Rumen | place: Canada: Alberta | collected... | reverse complement strand
AAAACAGCTGACATTAAAGAGTTTATTAGGTTAAAAACAATTAAACTTATTGATAATCAGAAGGTTGCAAAAAAAGATGCTCATATACTCAATTTAGCTCACATTATGTTTTCGGACAGCCTCCCCCCATCACCGTGGCCAGCGTTTCTCCGCTGGTCCCTCCATCACCGCTCCTCCTTCCCCCATCACCGTGGCCAGCGCTTCTCCTTCCCCATCACTGTGGCCAGCGCTTCTCCGCTGGCTCATCAAAGACCAGTCCCCTTCTATACTTGTTTATCTTCTCTTATTACAAGTTCTCTTGGTATCTTAACATTCTTCAGTCTCTCATACCATATTTTAGAAGAACCAGCGAAATGCTTCTGGGTATGTCCGCTGATAATGTAATAATTGGCGGTGTACAGGTCCATTATATTGAGGAAAATACTCTTGATGCGTGAACACTTCTCATTGATGGAGTTATTCAATGGATCCACCAGCATGTCCACACTCTCCGCAATAGTCTGTTTGTCCATCAACTTTGCCGTGGCCATATAATATCCAAGAAGTTCATTGCGATATTCACAGAGTTTCTTGAACTCAATGCCCTCAGGATGATTCAGGAACAACAGATAGACGGCCTTGTGAACAGGCGTCATCTCCACCTCCTTATTGCCGTAGTCTACAAGGATGATCCTGTAGTCTTTTGTGACAAGCAGTCGGCTTAAACGGCTCTTTGCTGCTTCGATGCGTAACTCCTCCAAGACAGACACACCAATAGCGCGCAACAACAAATCGTTGCGTCCAGCAGCAACCAGTTCCCTTACCAACTGGGAAAGTTCTACAGCAATTTCCTCAGGTGTCCTATCCGTCATTGTCATTATTCATCAGCTTCTTGAGCGATACTCTTCATCCATTGCGTAAACTTCTCAAATGTAGTTGGCTTACGTATTGGTTTAGGCTCTTCCACGACAACAGAAGGCTCCGGCTCTGGTGCAGGCTCTACAACAAAATTCGGCTCTGGTGCCGGCTCGTGGACGGGCTTTACTATAGGCCTGTAAAGCAGTGGTATCAGACTCTCATAATAGGCATCATCCTTTACTTCATCCTCATTGCCGACAACCTCTTCCATCCCGGTTGCCAAGATAGTAACCTTCGCATCTTCGCCTATGGAATTATCAGTCGAGATACCCCAGATTACCTCAATCTTTGGATCCAGTTTATCGAAGAAATCATCAATCTCCTGCATCTCAGGCACCATGATAGGCGCCTCTTCACTAGAATAGATATTAAAGAGAATACGCTTAGCTTTCGTGATATCACTACCATACAAAAGCGGTGAATTCAGGGCGTTTTTGATAGCTCTCTCCACACGCCCTTCTCCGCTTGCCCTGCCCATCGCCATGATAGCACCTCCACCATCACGCATGGTCGTTTCCACATCGCGGAAGTCCAGGTCGATACCACCATTGCTGTTGACGGTTATCAATTCCGATATACCGATTACCGCTTCCTTCAGGATATTGTCAGCTCTGGCAAACGACTCTTTCACAGAGATAGGTGTGTCAGCATAGACATCACACAGGCGTTCATTGTTGATAATCAGGAGTGCGTCAACGTTCTTTCGCATTTCGTCAACACCCTTCAGCGCACGGATAATCTTCTGAGTCTTCTCAAAGTAGAAAGGAATGGTTACGATGCCGATGGTAAGCATACCCATTCTTTTCGCCACACTGGCCACAACAGGTGCCGAGCCAGTACCTGTACCACCACCCATGCTTGCCGTGATGAAAACCATCTTAGTCCCATCGCTCAGCAGCTTCTCTATATCCTCAATATTCTTCTCCGCCTCCGAGCGCCCAACTTCGGGTTTGCCTCCAGCACCAAGTCCCTCTCCCAATAGAATCTTGACAGGAACAGGCGATGGAGCCAATGATTTACTATCCGTATTACAAACGGCAAACGTCACCCCAGGGATATGCTCGTCATTCATGTTGCGCACAGCGTTGCAACCGCCTCCACCAACACCAATCACCTTGATGATGCCTTGCATCTTATCCTCTACAGGACCAAAATCTATTAATATATCATCACCCATAACCTCGTTTTCTTTATTTTCCTGCAAAGTTAAGCAATTATTATTTCATTTGCAAATTATTGCAAGGCTTGCAACTTATCATTGAGTGCCTCAGATCCTCCCGTCAGTCAAATCGATAATCCATGTTTCTTTGATTCTGTCTATATAGGTACAAAAGTATTTTGGAATAAAGATCTCAGCTATCAGCCATACTCTAGCCTCGCTCTTGAGTGCTCCACGGAGCAGCCTAGGAGCAGAGTGATTGCTGGCTAGGAGCAGAGTGATAGCCGCCTAAGAGCAGGCTAAAGCATTTTTTACTATCCTATAGAAGACGGATTGCAAGTCAGTAATATCGTTTTTGCTTCTAGGTTAATCAGCCCTCAGACATCAGACATCAGCCATCGGCCATCTTCCATCGGAGCGAGACACTCACCCGTCCCCTCTGTACTCTCACCCGTCCCCTCTGTACTTCCGATGATTCTGATAAGTTCATCGCGCCGTCCTTCATCGGACTGGCTAAAACGATTCATGTATGCCATAGCCTATAATATCAAGTGTTTCATTGGGTGACCACCCCAATGGTTGTCATTTACATAGTGAAAGCCGACAGTGGTGTATAATGCTTCGCCGTCGGGATTGCCTTTATCAACCAGCAATCCCACTCTGGGCAAGTGTAACAGGTGGGCTCTTTCCCTGGTGGCAATCAGTAACCTCTGGGCTATGCCCTGCCTACGATAGGCTGGGAGCACGGCCAGCGAGTCAAGATAGAGCTCGCCAGCCTGTGTCTCATCGTCCATACCTGTATGATCCTTACCGATGTACGTCTTGGCAGCCTCGATAAACGCACAACGCAACTCGTGTAGTTGGCTGCCATCGTAGCTTACCGATACGCCCACCACCCGCTGGCCGTCCATCGCCACCAGCGTGTTTTTGTAACTATACTGCGAGTCCTCTCGCTCCACCAGGTGGCTCATCATCTGGTAGAAGTCGTCCAGACCGTAGCCCTCACCACAGAAATACTGACAACACTCGTCCGTCATTGCCATCATAATCAGACGGGCAATCTCTGCGTTCTGTTCCTTTATCGCGTCTTTGATCTCTATCATCTTAAATAGATTTAGAAAAAACGCATGATGTTCTGCTTGAACTCATCGATGCTGAAAGGCTGTTCTTCGGTTTCGAACGTGAGGCCTATCTGCTTGAGCAGGGCATCAATCTTCTCGGGCATGAGCTGCGACAGTTCGGTCATGGTGTGAGGATGGTCGGTGCTGGCGGCATCGAGCAACCGATAGGCAATCCAGGCTCCTGTGGCAGTCTCCCAGCATACGGCATTGGTGCCGTAGCGTTTCCAGGTGGTCTGGTTGTCCACCACACTCTTCACCCAGTAGAGCCTTTCTTTTGTGTCCCAGAAAAGTATGCCCGCCTGATCCTCGCCTTTCAGGCAGTGGGGTACGGGGATGGCCAGCAGCTCTTCATCGGTGATGTCGGCGCCCCGTTCCAGAAAATGCTGCTGCATGCCTCGTGGGGCCTGATAGATATTTGCCGTGCCCAGCAGGTTCTCGTCGCTGTGCAGCATGGAGAGCAGTTCCTCATGGGGTACGGGCAGATAATGGCGCTCGCTGCCGTGATAGGTGAGGCGTATGGTGCCACCTTCTTCTTTCAGTTGCTGTGTCACATCGATGACGCTCTGTCTGGTTCCAAACACCAACTCGGCGCGACAACTCTCCTCGGCATACATGAATGGTGACCAGGTGCCAAAGACCTCATATTCATCACTCACAGAATCGTCGTGTTCCAGTTCGAAGGCATAGTGTGGCCCCTGTGGTTTGTATCGCTGATAGACGTGTTCGAGTATGCCTGGATTGATGCCAAAGCCGAACATGACACGGCTGTGAGTAGGCCAGCACAATATCCGCTTCATATCCTCTATATAGTCGGCCGTCGATACGGTATCATCCGTTTCTATGCCGTCCGCAAAGCCAGCCACGTCGATACAGTCAAGGCCGTAGTCTATGCACATACGGGCTATCTCTATGCTGTTGGCCACCGAGGTATTGACCACCACATCGAACTCGTCGTGGTGGCGGGGCAGAAAGTCGAAAATGTCTTGTCCTTCTTTCAAGTCGCAGATTGTCAGCGTAAAGCTGCCATTCTGTTCCTGCTCATTCATGATCTTCTCAAAGGCATGGGCGATATTACCATAACCCGCTAATAATATTCGTTTCATAACGTGATATTTTTAAGACATGAAAATAAATTAAAAATAGCGCATGATATTCTTTTTGAACTCTTCGACACTGAAAGGCTGCTCCTCAACCTCGAAGGTAAGACCTATCTGGTTGAGCAATGCATCAATCTTCTCGGGCATGAGCTGCGACAGCTCGGTCATGGTGTGGGGATGCTCGCTGCTGACGGCATCGAGCAGCCTGTAGGCTATCCATGCTCCAGTGGCTGTCTGCCAGCAAACAGCATTGGTGCCATATCGCTTCCAGGTGGTTTGGTTGGCCATCACGTTCTTCACCCAGTACATCCTATCGCGTGTGTCCCAGAAGAGCATTCCCACATGATCATCACCCTTGAGGCAGTGAGGCACGGGGATCTTGAGGAACTCCTCAACCGTCATTTCAGTGCCATGGTCCAGAAAGCATTGCTGCATGCCTCGTGGGGCCTGAAAGAGATAGGCCGATCCGAGCAGATTCTCGTTGCTGTGCAGCATGGACATCAGTTCTTCATGAGGTATGGGGAGATACTTGCGTTGCTCGCCGTGATAGGTAAGGTGCATGGCGCCACCATCATCCTTCAGCTGCTGTGTAATGTAATTGATCTTATCTTTGCTTATCACGACCAACTCAGCACGGCAACTCTCCTCGGCATACATGTAGGGCGACCAGGTGCCGAAGACCTCATATTCATCACTCACAGCATTGTCGTGTTCCAACTCGAAGGCATAGTGTGGGCCTTGTGGTTTGTACTTCTGATAGACGTGTTCGAGAATACCGGGATTGATGCCAAAGCCACACATGATGCGGCTGCGAGTTGGACATTTCAGTAACGGATCCAAAGCGAACAGGAAGTCCACCGCCGTAGTACCATCACCCATACCTTCATCTACACCCATATCAATGTAGTCCAGGCCGTAGTCGATGCACATCTGTGTAACATCACAAGTTTCGGCCTGCGACGTGTTTAATACGAGATCAAATTCGTTATGATGCTCTGGCAGATAACTGAGAATCTCTTGTCCATCCTTCAAGTCGCAGGTAGTAAATGTATAACTTCCACTCGGTTCCTGCTCTTTCATGATTTGTACAAAGGCATGGGCGACATTGCCATAGCCCGCTAATAATATTCGTTTCATTTCTTATAGAATATAATATTACTTATAGTTTCTTCTTGGTTGCCTACAAGTCGGAGTGCCATCTGGCCGGTTATTTCCGACAAGGTGTCAATCTGTTGTTGAGTATATAGGGCACTGCTACAATCAGTAAATACCTCGTATAGATTGTCACGACGTGTGACGTAGGTAGATGAGTGCTCGCCTGTGAGCGATGGATCTATATGATAGGTGTTCCACAGTTTGCCGTCGATATTGATATATTCTGAGATAGTGCTGGCATTATACCCCATCTCCGCACCATCGTCGAGACCAATTTCGCGCAGCAGATGATATTCAGGGTAGATGCGGTAGCGCATGGAACAGAATATCTCACTGCGTGTCTGGCTAAGCAGTTCGGCCACAGTCTGATTTTGATCCGTATCGATGACGATAGGCAGACTGGTTAAGTAGTGACCATAGACATGGTCGGTGAGTCGCCGGTCGCCGCGCCCATGATTAAAGGTGTAGAAAGCCACACGCCTCTCGCCCGACATATAGGCTAATGCCAAGGCATAGGCGGCATAGAAAACAGTGGTGGGCGTTTGACCTATGCGTTGACAGCCTTCATCGATGATAGTGGCCGACACCATGGGGTGCGAACTAATGGCAGGTCCCAATGGGTTGTCTGTCTCACGACAAAAATCAGTCACTTGTAGGCCCTCGAACTTCTTCAAATAGTATTCCCTGGCACGGCGATAGGCATCGCTGTCGTAGCTGGCGATTTCCTGACGTGTTATTTCTGCGGCAATGTCTCCCTGCTGATAGAGGGGCTTGCCCTGCAGCGCTTCTTCAAAAGCATTCCACAGTGCTCTTTGAGATATGCCGTCGAAGAAAAGGTGATGGTTTTCCATGACAACGTAGCACTTACTGTCGGTCTCTACCAGAGAGAGGTGAACGCAGGCCTCGTTGAATATGTCGAAGGGTTTTGTAAACGTGGGTTCTGCAGCCTCCCATTCCGCATCGCTCATGCGATAGTAATGCACCTTGTTAGGCATCTGCCAGTCCTCACAAATCATGATGTCGTCACCCTGACGGGTCAAGTGTATATGGAGGTAACGCTGCTCATCGAGCATCCGCTGCATGGCTCGCTGAAAACGCTGTGCTGATGAGCGTTCGAAGGGCATACATAATGTAACGTTGTGCTGCGTCAACTCTGGGGCTTGCATAAATTCCTCATAGCACTCCCACTGTATGGCGTTTAATGGGTAAGTAATATTTTCTTTCATAATCTTAGTTATTAAGTTTGTATGATTTGTTGTTTCACTTCATTTGATGTCCATACCACCTCCCAGTGCTTTATATAGCTGAATGTGTGCAGCTATCATTTCATAGCGGTGGGCGAGTAGTTGCAGACGGGCTTCGAGCAACGACTGGCGGGCCAGCAGCACCTGCAGGTAGTTCACGTCTTCATCGTACTGCATACGAACCTTCGAGGCATCGGCAATGCGCTGCAGCTTCTCAACTTGTTGCTCGCCCAGACTGATGGCCCGGCGTGCGTACTGCTCTGTAGCCAGGATGTCGTTCACTTCCTGACCAGCCTCCAATACTGTCTGGCGGAAGGCAACCTTTGCCGCCTCCTGCTCAGCCTTGGCACGCTGCACTTCGGCCCTCAGTCGGCCTCCTTGGAAGATAGGTTGTGTAAGCGAGCCTAAGGCGCTCATCAGCACACCTGCAGGACTGACAATCTCTCCAACATCATTCGTCCACCCGATGCTACCAGAGAGCGACAGCGATGGATAGAGCGCTGCGCGTGCCTCGTTGGTGGCATAGAATGCAGCCTTCAGCTCAGCCTCGGCCTGGCGAATGTCGGGGCGACGAGCCAGCGCACGGATGCTGATCGACGAAATACTGTCGATAGCGATGCACGACGCACTCAGTGAGTCGCGGTCGATATGCTGACAGGGACGTCCCAGCACGGTACACAAGGCATTCTCAGATTGACGTAGTTGCAGATTGAGCTCCTCGAGCGTCGTCTCAGCTTCGAGCTTGGCAGCCTCCGACTGCTCCACATCGTCGCTGGTAGCCTCGCCCACAGACAACAGTACTTTCTGCGTGGCGATGCTCTCCTACCAACTCTGGAGGATGGCGCGGGTATCGGCTATCTGGGCATCGTACATCTCCAGTTGGTAGTAGGCCGCAGCCACAGTAGCGATGAGTTCGGTGCGAACAGCCTGCTCGTAGGCCATCTGCTGTTCAACAGTGGCAGCAGCTGCACGTTTGGCATTGCGCACCCGTCCGAAAGCATCAATCTCCCAACTGGCCTCTGCGCCGAGGTTATAGCCTGACGATGTGGCGGTAAATTCATCATTCTTAAATCGCGAATTGCTCTTGCTGGCAGTCAGTCCAACTGCGGGGAATAGTTCACCCTTGGCACTGCGAAGTGCGGCTTTGGCAGCCTGCACTTGCCAGTGGGCCGTCTGAAGGTCGCTGTTGTGCAAGAGTGCTTCGTCGATGAGTGCCACCAGACGAGGCTCTGTAAAGGCCTCGCGCCAGTCGGCAGGCAGATTGCCGGCCACGCTGTCGGTGGAGGATACGCTAGCCGCGCTGAGCTGTTCTTTCAGCACATCGTCGACTGTGGAATCGGCGTGATAGCTTGAGTAGGTCTTACAGCCCGACAGCAGGCAGACTGCGGTCAGCACAGCTAAGGTTGTCATGGCCGGACGCGGTCTGAAACGCTCTTCCATCGTCTGGAAGAAGATGAAGAACACAGGCACGAAGAGCAGCAGGGCCAGCGTACCTACCAGCATGCCGCCGACGACACATAAGCCCAGCGTAACGTTACCCATGGCACCGGCGCCCCGCTCAAAGATCATAGGCATCAGTCCCACGATGAGCGTGAGGGCGGTCATCAGAATAGGACGCAGACGTGTCTTGGCAGCATCGAGGGCAGCGGCAGCAATGGGCATTCCCTCACGGCGGCGTTCGCAGGCATACTCTGTTATCAGGATAGCCGTTTTGGCCAGCAGACCAATGAGCATGATGATACCCACCTGCATATAAATGTTGTTCTCCAGCTCTGCGAGGTTGATGAGCAGGAAACTGCCAACCAGTCCGAAAGGCACACTAAGCATCACTGCCATAGGAATGAGCAGACTCTCGTAGAGACAGCAGAGAACGATATATACCAGCAGCAGACTGAGGGCGAACACCCAAGCCGTTGCAGATGACGACGAGGCCTCCTCGCGAGCCGTACCGGTATATTCATAGCCATACCCCTGTGGCAGGGTGGCAGCCGACACCTCGCTCACCACATCAATAACATCGCCCGAGGTGTAGCCCTCGGCAGGCGTCAACTCTATGCTGATGCCCTGGAAGAGGTTGAAGCGGTTGAGTGACTGGAGACCGTAAGTCTTCTTCAGTGTGATAAGTTCGGTGATAGGTGTGTAGGCACCGTTCTGCGTGACTACCAAGATATTATTCAGGTCATCCTTGTCCATACGCAGCGCCGGGTCGGACTGTAGCATGACATGGTAAAGTTTTCCGAAACTGTTGAATTGCGAAGCATAATTGCCACCTATATAACCGTTGAGCACACTGAGCACGCTGGCAGGCTCGATGCCATAGCGCTTACACAGCGAGGCATTCACCGTGACGGTATATTGCGGATAATTCACCTCGTAAGGGGAGTAAACCTCTTCTATCTCAGGTCGTGCTTCCAGTGCCTTCATAAAGCTGTCAGACACTTCCTTGAGTTTGGTAATGGAACCGCCGCCGTAGTCTTCAACATACAGTTCCACACTGTTGCTATAGCTATAGCCAAAGACGGTAGGGAGCAGGAATACAAACATCGAACCACTCTTCACCTGATGGGTGGCTGCCTCTATACGGTCGTAGATGCTGAAGATGTCGTGGCCATCGTCCTGACGGTCGTCCCAGTGCTTCAGACGTCCCATCACCAGGCCGGTGTTGGGGCCCTCGCCGCCAAGGATATTCCAGCCGGCTACCGAACCTGTGGCTCGCACATCGGGGTCGTTCTCTATGATTTCCGACATCTCTTTCACCGTCTTTTGTGTTTGTGCTAAGGTAGAACCAGAGGGTGTGGTGATATCTACAAAGACAATGCCTGTGTCCTCATCGGGTACCAGACCCGTGGGGGTGCAATAGAGCATCCATGCCAACAGGACTATGCTGACAGCCGTCAGCACACCTACGAACCAGCGGCGACGGATGAAACAGCCCATGGCCCGACTATATTTCCCTAATAGCGCATTGAAGGCCTTGTTGTAGGCATGGCGGAAGCGTACTGACCATGTTTGAGCCTGTTGTTCAGTCTCTGGGGAGCGTGGCTTCATCAACAGCGCACACAAAGCAGGGCAGAGCGTCAATGCACAGAATGTAGATATGGCTACAGCCACAGCCATCGTCAGTCCGAACTGTCGGTAATAGGCTCCGCTGAGTCCACCCATAAATGCGGCGGGAATAAACACACACATGAAGACAATGGTGGTGGTGATAATGGCAGTCGAGATGTTATGCATCGCCTGGATAGTGGCATTCTTGGCTGTTGCAGCCGGATCTTCCAGTTTCTCCTGCACCGCCTCCACCACCACGATGGCATCGTCTACCACCGTACCGATGACCAGTACCAAAGCAAAGAGGGTAATGAGGTTGAGTGTGAAACCCACCATATACATAAAGGCAAAGGTGCCCACAAGCGAGACGATGATGCTTATGGACGGAATGATGGTGGCGCGCCAGTTTTGCAGGAACAGCAGTACCACGAGAATGACGAGCAGGAGGGCCTCAAACAACGTCTTGTAAACCGCATTCATGGAGGCATCAAGGAAGTCGTTGGTGTCTAAGAGCACCTTGAACTCCAGTCCGGCTGGTAATTTTGGCTCCAACTCAGTCATGAGCCGGTCTATCTCATGGTTCACCTGTTGGGCGTTGGCCCCAGTTGCAGGGGTGATGATGGCAATAGTGCCATTGTGAGAGTTCACCCAACTGTCGCAGGAGTAAGTCACCGTACCCAGTTCCACACGTGCCACATCGCTCAGGTGCAGGTCGTTATAGCCATCGGTCTTTAAGACAATATCCTCAAAATCTTGTGGATTTTCCAAGCGCCCCCTATATACCAATGTGTACTGGTAGGTACCCTTTGAATCCTCACCCAACGTACCGATGGCAGCTTCCACGTTTTGACCTTCCAGGGCTTTGATAATGTCTTCTGGATTCAGTTGGTACAATGCCATCATCTTCGGGTCCATCCATATACGCATGCTATAAACATTGCCCATCAACTGAATATTGCCAACACCGGCGATGCGTTGCAGGCGTGGCTGCACGTTGATATTGAAATAGTTGGTGATGAAGGCATTGTCATAGCGATTGTCGGGACACTCCAGGGCGATGATGCGCAGCATGCCCTGTTCTTCCTTCTCCACCTGCACACCAATGTTCAGCACCTCGGCGGGCAGATAGCCTTTAGCCTCCTCTACACGGTTCTTGACACGGATCTGTGCCAGGTCGGGGTCGGTGCCAGGTCGGAAGGTGACGCTGACAGTGGCCATACCGCTGCTGGTCGATGACGAGGTGATATACTCCATGCCCTCCACACCATTGACAGCCTCCTCAATAGGCGTAACCACACTTTTCATCACTGCCTCGGCACTGGCTCCAGTATATTCTGTACTGATGGTGACCACGGGTGGTGCCACATTCGGGAACTGCTCAACGGGGAGGTTGATATACCCTACAATGCCCGCCAAAAGGACAAGCACTGAAAGGGCGCAGGCAAAGATAGGACGATTGATAAAGAAACGACTAATCATGATTGTTTTCCTCCTTTCTTGACTTTCTTTTCTGTTACCTCTATTCCGTCGGTTACAAATCCGGCTCCCTCGGCAATGATAGAATCGCCTTGCTCAAGACCGGCCGTCACAACAAAGTTTTGTCCGTCATTATAAGGCAAAATTGTCACCTCCGTTTCCACTGCCTTCCCATCGACCACTTTATAGACGAGATATTTATTGTGGATATCAACGACCGCTTCCTGTGGAATGACAACGACATGGTGCTGGATGTAGGGTAATTCGATATAGCCGTTACTGCCATTACGCAATCTCTCCGTGGGATTATGGAAGGAAGCACGTATATAAGTGGCACCATTGTTCAGATCAATGGTTCCACTGATGACATCAATATGTCCCTTTTCCTCTAACTTATAGCCCCAATTGCTATAAAACGTGACAGGTGGCAGCTTTTCAAGAAGCTCGTCGGCAGAGTTACAGTTGAAGTCCTTAAGAAGTTCAGAGAGTGTCTCCTCAGAGAGGGCACCATATGCATGGAGATTGTTGTTGTCTGAAACGATTACCATGTGGTTTTCGCCGTCGGTTTCAACAAGATCACCCACACGGTATTCAATCATACCTATGGTGCCATCGACAGGACTACAGATCGTGGTGTAGTCCAATTGGGTACGCGCAGATTCTAATTCAGCCAGTGCCGCTTCCAACTGTGAATAGGCTTCTTCCTTAGCATGACGGGCACGAAGCAGGTCGGACTCCCCCACCATTTTTTGTGCATATAGCTGCTCCTTGCCATCTAAGTTCAACTGGGCAGAGGAGAGTGCAACGCGAGCAGTGGACACCTGAGCTTTGGCGGCATCAACAGCAGCAATATAAGGGCTTTGGTCGATAACGAATAGCGGCTGCCCCTTCTTTACATGAGCACCTTCCTTTACTAAAATCTTAACAAGTCGTCCACTGACAAGTGGGCGAACATATATACTATGTAAAGATTCCATCTTCACAATAAAGTTGCGAGTCAGGGTGATGTCTTGCCGCTGCACACGCAACAGGCGGTAACAATCCTTCACCGTGGGTGTGGCCTCTTCACCACAGTTGCTGCAGAGTATCGACAGAGTCAGCACGGCAACTACAGATATAACATGGTATAATCTATGATGCATAACAGATTGTATTTAAAGTTCTTTCTTTCCTGTTTCCTGGGCAACAGCCATTCCCTCAGTCACCATTCCGGCTTTCTCGGCAATGATGACATCGCCGTCATTCAGCCCACTGCTCACCACATAGTCCTCATCGTTGGCAGAAATGCCCTTCACCTCTGTAGAGACGGCTCTGCCATCGACGATACGATAAACAAAACATTTGTCCTGAATGTGGATGGTGGCATCCTGCGGTATAACAAAGACCCCATGCTTTGTGGTTGGCAGCACTACATATCCATTACTACCGTTGCGGAACATCTCCGAAGGGTTGTCAAACGACGCCCGGATAAGGACGGATCCTGTCGAGATGTCTGCTTCACCGCTAACGGCATCGAAGTGCCCTTTCTGCGGAAGTTCTTCACCCCAGGTAGTATAGAGCGAGACAGGAGGCAACTTTTTCAGCAGTTCGTCGGAAGTACTGCAGCCGTACTCATCGAACAAGTTCACGAGCAATTCCTCTGACAACGTGACATAAGCATAGATATGCTTGTTGGCCGCTACGGTGGCAATAGGCAGACTGCTGGTAGGGAACACGACATTATCTTCGAGGAAATTCAGAATACTAATGGTTCCGTCAACAGGGCTGTAGATGGTAGTGTAATTCAGGTTGGAACGCGCAGATGCCAGTTCCGCCTGGGCAGCCTCGAGTTGGGCCGCAGCATCTTCTTTGGCATAACGCGCCCGGAGTAGGTCATTCTCACCCACCATCTGCTGTGCATAGAGCTTCTCTTTACCATCTAAGTTCAGTTGCGCCGTGGAGAGTGCAGCACGGGCTGTCCTCACCTTGGCTTTTGCGGCATTGGCAGCAGCGATGTAGGGAGCTTGGTCGATGATGAAGAGCGGCTGCCCTTTCTTCACGCGACTACCTTCCTTCACGCAAACCTTCTTCAATGTCCCTCCAATAAGAGCACACACATCCACATTCTCTTTGCCCTCTATCTTTGCCACAAACCGGCGCTCTAACGTGTAGTTCTGTTTCTCTACACGCAACGTCTTATAGGTGTCAGCAGGGCTGGATGCTGTTTCCCCACAGCTGGTCAACAGTGTCTGTATGCACAAAAGCATCAGAAAGTTCCATAAAACGTATCGTGAAAAACTTTTCATACTTTATTATTTTGAATGTTCTTGTAATTCTGAAGTAATTTTAATAGGATGATGACTGTTACAGTTCCAACCACGACATCAGTCGCAGGCTGTGCCAGGAATACACCCATATCGGCATGATTCGTCAGGAGGCGAGGCAGGAGCCAAACAAAAGGTACAAGCAGAAGCAATGTACGGGAGATGCCTATCCAGAAAGTGAGGACGGGACGGTTCATGGCCTGCAGCGTACACTGGCTGGCAAACTGCACTGTGGCCACGAAGAACACAACGAACGAGAGGCGAACCATCGGTACGGCGTAGTCCACCATAGGACCATCGCCTACGACCAGGCGAACCACGGGCTCTGTCTGGATCATCATCAACAGGCACACCATCATGGACCATACTAATGTAAATGCGAGCAACAACTTGACATTGTCCCATACCCGCTGCCATTTTCCAGCCCCCAAATTATAACTCGTTAGCGGTTGGGAACCATAAGCCATGCCACGGACAGGAAAGAAAAGGAAGTCGTGAAGCATGATGACGAGTGCCATCGTGCCAACGCCCCAATCGCCAGCCAGATGGTAGAGTGTCTGGTTGTAAATGCCCATCTGCACCGTCTCGGCCAGCATCATCGCCATGGGTGCTGTTCCCAAAGCCAGGCAAGGCACTATATGCCGCCAGTCCAGACTCAGAAGGTTCATCCGGATCCGCAGATTGCCCACACGTGCAAGCATCACAATAGCGACGACGGCAGAAGTAACCTCAGCCACAGTGGTAGCCCATGCTGCTCCGGCAATACCCCAGCCAAACAGGAATATAAAGATGGGGTCGAGTATCATGTTGATCACGATGCCAGACCCGATTACAAAGAGCGCTTCGGTGGAATAGCCCTGAACGAGCAGAAACGGTGCCAGCATGCTTGATATGATGCATGCCGCATTGCCGGGGGTGGAAATGCGCAGATAGCACTCGGCCATGGCAGCTGTCTGTGGACTACCGCCAAAAATACGTATAAGTTCGGGGCAGAATACTTCTACTAAAAGCAAGGTGAGTATTGTTAACAAAATACTGAACGCCATCATGCTGCCAAGTGTGCGTTCGGCCTGATCGTGATGGCCCTGGCCCAATATCAAACCTACACGCGATGAAATGCCAGTACCAGTAAGCTCGGCCAGTGCCATAATCATATATACAATAGGTACGCAAACCCCCGATGCCGTGAAAGCCAACTGCCCCACGTCGGGTATATGGGCTATCCATATACGGTCCACAACATTATTCAGCAACATCAATAGTTGCTGTAACACCACTGGCACCGTCATCGATACGAACAGCCTGCGGATGGGTTCCGTGCCTAATCTCTGGTCAGTCAAAAACGTCATTCAATTAGATCCCCTATTTGGGCGTTTTAGGTTTTGAAAACAAATTTAAGCAAAATAATCCAAACCCCCAAGTAGAAAGGCTCCGCAGGATTGTATTTTGCGGTTCTTTTAAATATTTTTTACGAAATTTAATGATACTTCACTACAGTCCCGTTAAAGTGGACTAATCGCTCTTTGAAATAATTGAAATTCAGTCTATTAGGCGGTTTTTTGAAATGAAACAGACTTGATTTTGTAACTTTGCAGCCAAATATAATTGACTGCTATGTTCCAGGACAAATACGTTTTTGCTCAACTTACCGCTTTTCTGAACAGGACTCAGTTTAACAACTACGTTCGCAAGTATGATG
>Ga0256406_1004742_pt1 | contig 15199 bp, 10 predicted proteins | sample RumenRJG_03DNA_FD_185986 | JGI IMG/M metagenome (GOLD analysis project Ga0256406, IMG submission 185986) | Bovine rumen microbial communities from Lethbridge, Alberta, Canada - RJG_03 | ecosystem: Host-associated > Mammals > Digestive system > Stomach > Rumen | place: Canada: Alberta | collected... | reverse complement strand
CGCTGCGCCTGAAGCGTGACTCTGACATTGGTCAAGTGGAAGGCTGTGGTATAGTCGGTGATATCGGCCAATGGCATGTAGGCATACAGGAATTTCAGGATTTCCTTCTCTTCGCTGTCTGCTGTGTGGCCGGGATTGAAGAATTGCGTTCCGATGAGCTTCATTCTCTTTTGGAATGTGCTTTCTACCTTTGCCTTGTAGGCTTTGTCAGAGATGAAAGTTGATGCTGAGAGATGTGCTACCAGCAGTGGAAGGCATAGGGAAAGGATAAGTTTCTTCATTGTTTGTTCTGTTCTTTAATGGCTGATGAGGGCGCTGATGGTAGTTTTGACGCGGCGCGATGTGGTATAGCTCAATGCTGCTTCGTCCATCCCCGGAGTCCCCATATAGACTTGGGGCTTGTTAGGAGCAGCGGAACGCCGGATTGTTTCCCGGGCTGAGAAGTGGTACTCGCGGATTCCGGTAGCTGTGAAGATAGAATGGATATTCTGCTCGTTGACTCCGCAGCCAGCCATGATGGCAATGCGTCCCCGTGCAGCATCGTGCAGTTGGCGGAGCAGTGGAATGCCCTGGTCGGCTGTCGGCTGTTGACCAGAGGTGAGAATGCGGTTGAAGCCCATTGCAATGAGCGAATCTAAGGCCTCCATGGGAGCAGCACAACGGTCGAAAGCCCGGTGGAAGGTGACGCTCATTCCCTCTGCGTGGCTGAGCAGAGTCTGACATGCCTCTATGTCGACGTTCCCTTGGGTGTTGAGACAGCCGAAGACGACACCGTCGGCTCCCAATTGGCGGCACATGTCGATGTCGAGCTTCATGCGCCTGATTTCAAGGGGCGTATAGGCAAAGTCGCCTCCGCGTGGACGGATGATGACGTGAAGACGGGTGCGCTTAAGCTCATGCCGCGCCACGGCAATCTCTCCATAAGAGGGCGTGGTTCCACCTTCGGGAATGCCAGCACAGAGCTCCACTCTGTCGGCACCGCCTTCCTGAGCAGCTATACAGCTCTCCACTCCATTGGCACATATCTCAAACTGAAAATCGTCTCGGTTCATAGTATGCAGAAAAAGGGCAGGCACCAGCTGGTGCCTGTCAGCAAGGTTTTATTTCAAGGGTATCTTGCTGATGCGACGGAGATGGCGGCCTCCTTCGAAGTCGGTGGCAAAGAACTCGTCCATGATTTTTGAAGCCGTTGTCTCGTCGATGTAGCGGCCTGGCATCACGAGCACGTTGGCATCATTGTGCTGACGAGTCATATGCGCAATCTCAGGTTCCCAGACCAAGGCTGCGCGCACCCCTTGGTGCTTGTTGAGCGTCATGGCCATACCTTCGCCCGTTCCGCATATTCCTATACCGGGATAGACATCCCCTTTCTCCACGCCTTCAGCCAAGGCATGCGCGAAATCGGGGTAATCGCAGCTTTCGGCGCTGAAGGTTCCATAGTCCTTATATGGGAAGCCTTTCTCCTTAAGGTATTGTTTCACGTATTCCTTTAGTGCATAGCCGGCGTGATCGCTGGCCAATCCTACTGTCTTAACTTCCATCATCTGTCTTTTCCTTTATATATAGATAGGTGTATTCATAAAAAGGTGTACCTTTGCCGGAGAATGAAGTCTGCCCGGCAATGGTACACCTATGGGTAAATATCAAGCCTTAAAGAAGTCTAATACCTGCTTTTCAACGTTTTCGGCTGTGAAGCCCAGTTTTTCGTCGAGCACCTTGTAGGGAGCCGAATAACCGAATCCTGGCATGCCGAAGACACGGCCGTTGGCTCCTACCAGTCCTTCGAGTGTCACAGGCAGTCCGGCCGTGAGGCCAAAGATGCGTGCTCCGGTAGGCAGTATCTGCTCCTGATAGTCCTTAGGCTGGCGACGGAAGAGACCCTCTGACGGGACACTGACGATGCGCACCTTGATATCATCTTTGCGGAGCAGTTGTGCTCCGGCCACGAGCGTCGACACTTCGGAGCCTGAGGCAACAAGAATAATGTCGTAGTCGTCGTCGCTTCCTGCTACCACGTAGGCACCCCGACGCGCCTGCTCGTAATCCGTGCCTTCTGGCAGGTCGGCTACTCCCTGGCGCGAGAAGATGAGCGCAGTAGGTGTCGACATGTTCTCAATGGCCATCTTCCAGCACACAGCAGCCTCGTAGACGTCGGCCGGGCGGAAGACGCGCACACTGTCGTTGCCATGATGGTTCTGCATCTTCTCCATGAGACGGATTTGGGCCTCTTGCTCCACGGGCTGATGGGTTGGGCCATCCTCACCAACGCGGAAGGCATCATGGGTCCAAATGAACTTGATAGGCACTTCCATAAGTGCAGCCATGCGGATAGCTGGTTTCATATAGTCGGAGAACACGAAGAAGGTGCCGCAGGCCGGAATCACGCCCCCATGCAGGTACATGCCAATGCACATGCAAGCCATGGTGAGCTCGCTTACGCCAGCCTGGAAGAAAGCGCCCGAGAAGTCGCCACGCTTCATCTCATGCGTCTCGTTCAGAAAACCGTCGGTCTTATCGCTGTTGCAGAGGTCGGCCGAGGAGCACACCATGTTGCCCACCTGGCGCGCGAGCACTCCGAGGCAGGCCTGCGATGCCACGCGTGTGGCGGCATTGGGCTTCAGCTTCAGTGAGCTCCAGTCCACTACGGGAGCCTTGCCCGAGAACCATTCTTTCATAAGAGCAGCTTTGTCGGGATGAGCCTGGGCCCAGGCGGCCTCTATGGCGCGGCGGTGAGCCACAATGCCCCTCATCTCCTTGGTGCGGCGCTCGTAGAGTGCTCTGACGTCGTCCCAAACGTGGAACGGGTCGTCGGGATCACCGCCGAGATGCTTAATCGTATTGCGGTAGGCACCGTCGCCGAGTGGGGCACCGTGAGTCTTCACGTTGTGCTCGTAGCTGCTGCCGTCGTCCTTGAGCGCGCCCTTTCCCATCACCGTATGACCAATGATGAGCGTAGGACGTTCCGTCTCATGGATGGCAGCGTCGAGTGCGCGCCGGATGTCGTCGACATCGTTGCCGTCGATGGTTGTCACAAGCCATCCCCATGCCTCGTATTTCTTGGCCGTGTCCTCGCACGTCACTACCGAGCATTCTGTGGAGAGCTGTATGTCGTTGGCATCGTAGAACATGATGAGGTTGTTGAGACCCAGTGCACCGGCAAGGCGGCCTACGCCCTGAGATATTTCCTCTTGGATGCCACCGTCTGAGATGTAGGCATATATCTTGTGCTGCATCACTTCATGTCCGAGACGTGCCTCGAGAAACTTTTCAGCTATTGCGGCACCGGCAGCATAGGCATGGCCTTGTCCGAGCGGACCTGAGGCGTTCTCAATACCCCGCTCAATGCAGCGCTCGGGATGACCGGGAGTGGGAGAGCCCCATTGGCGGAACGCTTTCAGGTCGTCCATGGTGTATCTGCCTTGTAGCATGAGGGCAGTATAGAGCATGGTCGACATGTGGCCGGGGTCGAGGTAGAACCTGTCGCGGCCTGTCCATGTCGCATCATCAGGGTCGTAAACGAGGTATTCGGAGAAGAGCACATTGATAAAGTCGGCTCCACCCATAGCACCACCCGGATGGCCCGAGTTAGCCTTCTCCACCATGGATGCGGCAAGAACGCGAATATTGTCAGCCGCGCGGTTCATTAGCTTCTTATCGTTCATATTATTAGTAATTAAGTTTTCTATGTGCAAAGTTAGTGCAAACGGGGGGAATAGCCAAAGAAATGAGCGCTTTTCTTTGTGTTATCACGGCGACGGCCTGCCGGCACGAAGTACGCTGGGACAGGCTTCGGGTGCGAGGCGGACTGAAAGTTGCGGCCGACGTGGATGGGTGGTCATACAAAAAGTCCGATGACTGCATTGACTTAGCAGCATGGGACAAAGGGTTTCCTGCGGGGACGTCTCCTGTTGGCTTAGCAAAGACGGGACGGAGTTAAGCCGACTTGCCCGGAGATTTACATGCCCGATAAAGCCTTCAGATATTCGCTGCACATTTCGGCACAGCGTTCTCCGTCGATTCCGGCTGAGACGATTCCGCCGGCGTAGCCTGCGCCTTCGCCACATGGGAAGAGCCCTTCGATGCGGACATGCTGCAGATTCTCACGGTTGCGAAGGATGCGAACGGGAGATGATGTCCGGGTTTCGACACCTATCATCACAGCTTCGTTGGTCAGGAAGCCGTGGCTATGGCGGCCAAACGTGAGGAAGCCTTCTTTCAGGCGGTGGCTTACAATGGATGGCATCCAGAAATGCAGTGGACTGCTGATGAGGCCGGGGGCATAGCTCGACTTGGGAAGGTCGTAGGACAGATGACCGTTGCAGAAGTCGGTCATGCGCTGAGCGGGAGCCGTCTGCTTGCAGTTGCCTTGCTGCCAGCAGAGCTCTTCCAGTCGTTCCTGAAACTTCATCATGCACAGTTTGTCTTCGATGTCATAATCCTTCCCTGCGATATCCTCAGGATGGAGTTCCACCACCATGCCACTGTTGCTCCACTGGGTGCCTCGGTTGCTGGGGCTCATGCCATTGACTACAATCTGTTTTGGGCCCGTCGCTGCGGGGATAACGAAGCCGCCGGGGCACATGCAGAAGGAATAGACGCCGCGGTTGTCCACTTGGGTGCAGAAGCTGTATTCGGCTGCTGGCAGGTATTTGCCGCGTCCTTCCTTGTTGTGATACTGGATGCGGTCGATGAGTTCGGCAGGGTGCTCCAAGCGTACGCCAACAGCTATGCCCTTAGCCTCCACCTCGATGTCGGAAGCGACCAAATAGCGATAAACGTCGCGGGCACTGTGTCCGGTGGCAAGGATGACCGGACCGCGGAATTCTCTTTCCTTCTGCTCTTTCTCCAGGCACCTGACGCCCACGACGCGGTTGCCTTCCAGCAGGAATGAGGTCATGCGGGTTTGAAAATGCACCTCGCCGCCACTCTTGATGATTTGGTTACGCATATTCTCGATAACGCGTGGCAGCTTGTCGGTGCCAATATGAGGATGGGCATCGCTGAGAATGGATGGCGAAGCTCCATGCTGACAGAAGACCTGAAGAATCTTGGTGATGTTGCCTCGCTTCTTGCTGCGTGTGTAAAGCTTTCCGTCGCTGTAGGCTCCGGCTCCTCCTTCACCGAAACAGTAGTTGCTTTCCGGATTTACGGTCTGCGTCTTGCCGATGAGAGCAAGATCCTTTTTCCGCTCGCGGACATCCTTCCCACGTTCGATGACGATGGGGCAGAGCCCAAGCTCGATGAGGCGCAGCGAAGCGAACAAACCGCCGGGACCCTCGCCGACGACAATCACATGAGGCTTGCCACTGACATCGGGATAGTCGGTGGGCGGAAACAAGTCGTCTTCGGGCATCTCGTTGATGTAAACTCTGATGGTGAGGTTGATGAAGATGTTGCGCTGCCGGGCATCGATACTCTTGCGCAGCACTCTCACGGCGGTTATCGTGCGGACATCGAATCCTTTCTCTTTGGAAAGCCATTCTCTAATGTTCTGCTCGCTGCTGGCTGTGCGGGGGGAAACTCTTATCTGATATTCTTCAGTCATATGCTGTATTGCTTAGCCGGCTTGACCTTGTTGTGGGTGCCGGCGATGCAAAATTAGCAAAAAAAGGCGAAACACCATGCTCCTCAGTCTTCTTTCGCTTGCAACGTGTGCTACTTTTGTTGTTGGGAGTGGGGAGGAAGTCCTACTGGAAGGATGAGGATGCCAGTGTAGCCCAGTTGTGGGAGGTTTTGTAGTTCACTCTTCAGTCAACATCTGTTGGCGATTTGTCAAACATATGTTGGCGATTTGTCAAACATGTGTTGGCGATTTGTCAAACATCTGTTAGCGATTTGTCAAACATCTGTTAGCCATTTGCCAGGTGGTGCATTCATCGTTGGAGTCAGCGGTGTCCACGGTCATCTCTGTCCGGACAGCAGTCCATCCTCCGCACGCATTCTCCTCCGAGCCGGAAGATTCCGGTTCTGCTTGCCTTGGTATAGGGATGAAAAACCCTGAGAGCGCAACCATCGGGAGTTAAAATTATAGTGTTGATTTATTGGAGAGTTGCTATCTTTTTTGTAATTTTGCACGTTGTTTCAAGCATTGGAATTCTTAATCATTATATATAATGGACATCTCATACAAATGGCTTAAGGAATATGTCGACTTCGACCTGACTCCCCAAGAGACGGCGGACGCGCTTACATCTACAGGACTGGAAGTCGATTCTCTCGAAGAAGTGCAATCTATCAGAGGCGGACTGAAGGGACTCTATGTGGGCAAGGTGCTTACGTGCGAGGCTCATCCCAACAGCGACCATTTGCACGTTACTACTGTTGACCTCGGTAAGGGTGAGCCCCAACAGATTGTGTGCGGCGCGCCCAATGTGGCTGCGGGTCAAAAGGTCATTGTCGCCGATTTGGGTTGTGTGCTCTACGACGGTGACAAGGAATTCACCATCAAGAAATCGCGCCTTCGCGGAGTTGACAGTTTCGGAATGATATGTGCGGAAGACGAAATCGGAGTCGGAACCGACCACAGCGGTATCATTGTTCTGCCCGATGATGCTGTCGTAGGAACCCCGGCAGCTGAATACTATCATTTAGAGAGCGATTGGCTTATCGACATTGATATAACGGCCAACAGGGCCGACGCACTGTCGCATTATGGTGTGGCACGCGACCTCTATGCGTGGCTTTTGCAGCGAGGCTACAAAACAAGTCTGCACCGTCCTGACTGCGATGCTTTCAAGGTGGACAATGAGAACCTCCCGATTGATGTGGAGATTGAAAATACAGAGGCTTGCAAACGCTACGCCTGTGTGAGTATCACTGACTGCGATGTCAAGGAAAGTCCGGAGTGGCTCCAAGAGAAGTTGCGCACCATCGGCCTGCGTCCTATCAACAACATTGTCGACATCACCAATTACATCATGATGGCTTACGGACAGCCGATGCATTGCTTTGATGCAGATATGGTGAAAGGTCATAAGATTGTGGTGCGCACCCAGCCCGAGGGTACGAAGTTCATCACCCTTGATGGTCAGGAGCATGTCCTGGGCGAGCACGACTTAAGCATCTGCAATGCGGAGGAGCCGATGTGCATAGCCGGGATATTCGGTGGAAAAGGAAGTGGCACTTACGACACCACGCGCAATGTGGTGCTTGAGAGCGCTTATTTCCATCCTACCTGGATTCGCAAGAGCGCTCGCCGGCATGGGCTGAGCACTGATGCCAGCTTCCGCTTCGAGCGTGGAGTCGATCCGAACGGCACCATCTATGCCTTGAAGCAGGCTGCCATCCTCTGCTGCCAGCTGGCCGGCGGCAAGGTGAGCATGCAGATTAAAGATGTCTATCCTCATCCATTGCCCGACTTCAATGTGAGGCTAAACTATGAATACTGCGACCGCCTTATCGGCAAGCAGATAGGCCACGAGACCATCAAGAACATTGCCCGCAGCCTGGAGATGAAAATCAACAGCGAGGACGAGAATGGACTTGATCTCACGGTTCCGGCCTATAGAGTTGACGTGCAGCGCCCCTGCGATGTGGTAGAGGATATTCTTCGCATCTACGGCTACAATAATGTAGAGATTCCCACTCAGCTCAAGAGCTCGCTCACGGTGGCGGGTGAAGAGGACAAGGAGCACAAGCTCGAGAATATCATCGGCGACCAGCTCGTTGGCTGTGGATTCAATGAAATACTTAACAACTCGCTGACCAAGGTGAGCTATTACGAGCAGGCCGGACTCAATCGCTATGACTGGGAGCACACTGTAAAGGTGATGAATCCGCAGAGTGCCGACTTGGGCGTGATGAGGGCCACACTTCTCTTCGGAGGCTTGGAGAGCATACGCCGCAATGCCAACCGCAAGAATGCCAACCTGCAGTTCTTCGAGTTTGGTAACACTTATCGGTTCGATGCAGATAAGCTCAATGCCGATGCTCCCATTAAGGCTTATAGCCAGGACTATCACCTTGCCCTTTGGCTTACGGGCAAGCGCGTGCAGGGCTCTTGGGCCCATCCGGATGAGGATACTTCGTTCTATCAGCTCAAGGCTTATGTGGAGAACATCTTCAGGCGCCTGGGACTGGCTGCCGGTGCAATGACCATAGGAAAGAGCGACAACAACATCTTCTCTTCAGCTTTGGCCTATACGACGCGCGCCGGGAAGCTGATTGCCGAGGTGGGTTTACTCAACAGGAAAATACAGAAGGAGAATGACATCGACAACGAGGTGTTCTATGCAGATATCGACTGGGATGCACTCATGAAGGCTGTTCGCAAGAATAAGATCGAATATCAGCCGCTATCGAAATTCCCTGCCGTAAGCCGCGATTTGGCTTTGCTGGTCGACAAGGATGTGGAGTTTGCCCAAATAGAGCAGATAGCCCGACAGACGGAGAAGAAGCTCCTCAAGAGCGTAGAGCTATTTGATGTATATGAAGGCAAGAATCTGCCCGCAGGCAAGAAAAGCTACGCCGTGAACTTCGTTCTGGAGGATGAACAGAAGACCCTCAACGACAAGCAGATTGAAGCTATTATGAACAAGCTCATTCACCAGCTCACCACGAAACTCAATGCTGAACTCCGCTAACGAGTCGGACGGCAGTTGGTACAGAATAAAACAAAACATTAATATATTTATAATTAAACCCAATGGGAAGAGCATTTGAATATCGCAAAGCTACTAAGCTGAAAAGATGGGGACACATGGCCCGTACGTTCACTAAACTGGGCAAGGAAATTGCCATAGCAGTGAAGGCTGGCGGTCCCGAACCCGAGAACAATCCAAGGCTACGTGCCATCATTGCTACTTGCAAGCGTGAGAACATGCCGAAGGACAACATCACGCGCGCTATTAAGAACGCTATGGGGAAGGATCAAAGCGACTATAAGGAGGTGTCCTATGAGGGCTACGGCCCCCACGGAGTGGCCGTCTTCGTTGATACCCTCACCGACAACACCACCCGCACGGTGGCCGATGTACGTTCCGTCTTCAATAAGTTCAGCGGCAACCTTGGCACCCAGGGCTCCCTGAGCTTCCTCTTCGACCATAAATGCGTCTTTTCCTTCAAACCGAAGGAGAACACGGATATGGACTCTTTGATTCTTGACCTCATCGACTATGGGGTGGACGATGAATACGACACCGACGAGGAGAGTGGTGAAATAACCATCTATGGCGACCCGAAGAGCTTCGGTGACATTCAGAAATATCTTGAGGATAATGGCTATGAGATTACGAGTGCCGAGTTCACACGTATCCCCAATGACCTCAAGGACGTTACCGATGAGGAGCGCGAGACCATCGACAAGATGGTGGAGAAGCTTGAGGACTTCGATGATGTGCAGAATGTGTACACCAACATGAAGCCCGCTGAGGACGCTCCCGAAGGGGAGTAACCGCCCCACTCGCAACTTTCCTGTTTGCTCCCGATAAAGACGATGGCAATCACCTTTACCGGGAGCAATTCTTAAACCATTATAAACTTAACTAACCGAATGAATACGAAATTAATTCTATCCACAGTGCTACTGGTCTTTGGCTTGACGCCGGCCAGTGCACAGAAGGGCAATGCCTCTTACGTCGATCCCATGATAGGCTCTGGTGGTCACGGTCATGTCTTTGTCGGAGCCAATGTGCCTTTCGGAGCTGTCCAGCTGGGTCCCAATAACATTAAATCAGGATGGGACTGGTGCTCGGGCTACCACGAGAGCGACAATGTGATTACGGGATTCAGTCATGAGCATCTGAGTGGCACAGGGTGCGGCGATCTCGGCGACATTATCCTGATGCCCTATACCGGGAATCTCAGAACACTTAAAGGCAAGGAGGGCAATCTCGAGAATGCCGCTTCTTCCACCTTTAGCCACGCCAAGGAGAAGGTAGCTCCTGGGTTCTACAGCGTGAAGCTCGACAATGGTGTTGACGTGGAGCTCACCACCACCGAGCGAGTGGGGTTCCATCGCTATCATTTTAACGGCAATGCCACTCCCCGGGTGCTTCTCGACTTGGTCAATGCTGTCGGCAACGAGGCCTATGAAAGCTATGTCAGGCGTCTCGACGATACTACTATAGAAGGCTTCCGCTTCTCTCATGGCTGGGCTGATAAGCGCAAGGTATTCTTTTACATCAAGCTCAATAAGCCCTTGGCGAGTCTGCTCACCTTTACCGGTGATGAGGCTTCGGGTGAGGATGAACTGAGCTGCAGGGCCTTGAAGGCCGTGATGAACTTCAACAACGACTGCCGCGACTTGCTCGTCAAGGTTGCCCTGTCGTCGGTGAGCTGCAGCCACGCCAGGATGAACATGGAGAAGGAGCTGCCAACATGGGACTTTGTTGCCACTTGCAAGCAGGCCACTGATAAGTGGAACAAGGCACTCTCCGTCATCGATATCGACGCTACGCCCAAGCAGAAGAAGATCTTCTATACGGCCCTTTATCACACGATGATAGCACCTACGCTCTATTGCGATGTGAACGGTGACTTCCGGGGTATGGACGACAAGATTTACCGTAACAATTCGTTCAAGAACTACACGGTGTTCTCGCTTTGGGACACCTATCGTACCCTGAATCCTCTGTTCACGATCATTGCCCGCAAGCAGGTGCCCGACATGATCAACTCTATGCTCAGCATCTACGACCAGAATGGCAAACTCCCTATTTGGCCGTTGCAGATGGGGGAGACCAACTGTATGCCGGGTTATAGCTCTGTTCCCGTTATCGCCGATGCTTTTCTCAAAGGCATAGGTGGGTTTGATGCCGAGCGTGCGCTGCGCTACATGGTATCGACAGGGAAGAATCCGAAGCAGAATGGTATCAGCCTGTTTATGAAATACGGCTATATCCCCGCCGACAAACTCCATGAGGCTACGTCCGTGAACCTCGAATATGCTGCCGACGACTGGGGCACCGCTATGATGGCCAAGAAGCTCGGACATGAGGACATCTACAATGAATTCCTCAAGCGAGGAGAAAGCTATAAGCTGTTTTGGGATAAGAACATAATGAAAATCCACCCCAAGATGGCCGACGGCAGCTGGTACGAACCTTACAATCCCATTCTCGCTAACCATCGTAATGGTGTGGGCGATTTCACTGAGGGCAATGGGTGGGAGTATACTTTCATGGTGCCGCAGGACCCCAATGGGCTCGTAGCGCTTCACGGAAGTGATGCACGATTCATCAGCAATCTCGACAGTCTGTTTATTGTCACGGGCGACCTTGGACCGGGGGCTCCACCCGATGTCTCGGGTATGGTGGGGATGTATGCCCATGGCAATGAGCCCAACCATCATATACCTTATTTATATGCTTATGCCGGAGCCCAATGGAAGACCGCGGCTTGTGTGAGAATGCTTCAGGATAAGTTCTACACCGATGAGTACGATGGCTATGCCGGTAACGAGGATTGCGGACAGATGTCGGCCTGGCACGTGATGTCGGCTCTCGGCTTCTTCCAAGTGAGTCCCTCCGGCGGACGTCTGGTCTTCGGCAGTCCGCTGTTCCGTAAGGCAACGATTCATCTCGACAACGGCAAGACTTTCGTCGTGAATGCTCCGGCAAACAGTGATGGCAATGTTTACATCAAGTCGGTGAAACTCAATGGTAAGGATTATAAGAAAGCTTATATTACTTACGACGACGTGATGCGCGGCGGCAGCCTGAACTTCACAATGTCGGCTACTCCAAACAAGAGCTTCGGAAAGGCTAAGAAGGATCGTCCTTAGTCTTCGGGGCACTTGACGACAATACGCAGGAAGGGCAGGAGCTTACTCTTGCCCTTTTTGCATAACTAATCTTTCCTATGAAAACAAGGATGCCGACGCGCCCGAGAGCCATCCTGACGGTTTGCCGACGCGCCCGACTGCTGCCGGCAAATGGAGGGGGCAGGCTGCTCTATTTGTAATCTTTGGGAGTGACCAGCTGGGTGTAGATTATCTGCTGCGGATGGCTGTCGGAGTGCACAATGTACTTGAAGCTGAAGCCCTCCTTCTTGAGTTTCCGGAGTCCCTCGTTCTCTCTGATTTGCTTAATGATGGACTGGCTGAGGCTGGCGCGGTTGGTGGCGATGAGCGCAGCGTCGTCGTAAGGGCCACAGAAAGAGCAGTGATAGAGTAGTGTCCTGGTGGCGCGGTCGAAGGTCATGCTGTCGGTGCGGGTGTTGTTGACCACGGGTGTAGGACAGTATTTCCGCGTGTACTCCCGGGCTTCTTCAGCCGCCTTGTCCTCGATGCTCTTATGGCATCCCGCAAGCAGGATGGAGAGCAACATTAATAATGTTATCTTTCTCATCTTTAGACAGTTTAATGTCAAACTATTCTCAACGAAAACCTTTGAGTGTGGCAAAGGTACAAAAGATTTAGTGATTTTTTAGGCTATTACTTCCGAATTTTAGGACTAAAATACGTAACTTTGCAGTAAACAAAGCCTAAGGCATGGACAATATCAGAAACTTTTGCATCATCGCACATATCGATCATGGCAAGTCGACTCTTGCCGACCGTCTCCTGGAGCAGACGAACACCATCAAGATTACTGAGGGGCAGATGCTCGACGATATGGATTTGGAGCGCGAGCGTGGCATCACGATTAAGAGCCATGCCATCCAAATGGAATATGAGTCGGGGGGCAGGAAATACATTCTGAATCTCATTGATACTCCGGGGCATGTCGACTTCTCCTATGAGGTGAGCCGCAGCATTGCCGCCTGCGAGGGGGCTCTTCTCGTTGTGGATGCCTCGCAAGGAGTGCAGGCTCAGACCATCTCGAACCTCTATATGGCCATTGAGCACGACCTTGAGATTATCCCGGTCATCAACAAGATTGATATGCCGAGTGCGATGCCCGATGAGGTAGAGGACGAAATCGTGGAGCTCCTGGGCTGCGACCGCAAGGACATTATCCGTGCCTCGGCCAAGACAGGAGAAGGCGTGCCGGAGATTCTCGAGGCTGTGGTGAAGCGCATTCCTCACCCTGAGGGCGATCCCGGGAAGCCCTTGCAGGCCCTCATCTTCGACTCCATCTTCAATTCCTTCCGGGGTATCATCGTGCTTTGCAAGGTGGTGAATGGCAGAATCCGCAAGGGCGACAAGCTCAAGTTCGTGCAGACGGGAATGGAATATACAGCTGACGAGGTGGGTGTGCTCAAGATGGACATGATACCCCGCGACGAGCTCAGCACCGGCGAGGTGGGCTACGTGATAAGCGGCATCAAGGATGCTACGGAGGTGAAAGTGGGTGAGACCATCACCCATGTCGGTGAGCCTTGTGACGCGGCTATTGAGGGCTTCCAGGAAGTGAAGCCGATGGTCTTTGCTGGTGTCTATCCCATCGACCCTTCGGAATACGAGAATCTGCGGGCATCGCTTGAGAAGCTCCAGCTCAATGACGCTTCGCTCACTTTCCAGCCCGAGTCGTCGGCTGCCTTAGGGTTCGGTTTCAGGTGCGGTTTCCTGGGATTGCTCCATATGGAAATCGTTCAGGAGCGTCTCGACCGGGAGTTCAATATGGATGTCATCACCACTGTGCCCAACGTTTCTTATCTGGTTTACGACAAGCAGGGCAACTGCAAGGAAGTGCATAACCCCTCGGGGCTGCCCGACGTCACTCTGATTGACCATATTGAGGAGCCTTACATCCGTGCGACCATCATCACGGGCACCAATTTCATTGGCCCCATTATGAAGCTCTGCCTCGACAAGCGGGGCGAGCTCATCAACCAGGAGTATGTGAGCGGCAACAGGGTGGAGCTTCATTTCATGCTTCCTTTGGGTGAGATTGTCATTGATTTCTACGACAAGCTCAAGTCGATCAGCAAGGGCTATGCCTCGTTCGACTATCATATTGACAGCTACCGGCCCTCGAAGTTGGCCAAGCTCGACATTCTGCTCAATGGGGAGCCGGTGGATGCTCTTTCCACGCTCACTCATCAGGACAATGCCGTGGCTCTGGGCAGGAGGATGTGCGAGAAGCTCAAGGAGCTCATTCCGCGTCAGCAGTTCGACATAGCCATCCAAGCTGCCATCGGCGCAAAGATTGTGGCCCGAGAGACGGTGAAGCAGGTGCGCAAGGATGTGACCGCTAAATGCTATGGTGGCGACGTGAGCCGAAAGCGCAAGCTGCTGGAGAAGCAGAAGAGGGGCAAGAAGCGCATGAAGCAAATCGGCAACGTGCAGGTGCCTCAGAAAGCTTTCCTGGCTGTGCTGAAGCTGGATTGATAAAGATTGGTTACGGTATAAAGGCGATTAAAAGTGATTGTAGTATGAGAGAACAGGTCAGTACAACGCGGGACATAGCTCGGGAGTTAGCCCGCAGATACAGTACGATGACGCATGAGGAGCTCGATGTGCTCGAGAGTATTCTTGTGCCGAGGAAATATGCGAAGAACGAGATGATTCTCCGCGAGGGTGAGGTTTGCCGCGACATCTTCTATCTTGACCGCGGTCTCATCCGTCAGTTCTATTTCAAGAAGGGTAAGGAGCTCACGGAGCATTTGGGCATCGACCATACGATATTCATGTGCATCGAGAGTCTCTTTCGCGAGGAGCCCACAAAATTGCAGGTGCAGGCGCTGGAGCCTTCCTATGTCTTTGCGCTGCCCAAGGCCGACCTGGAGCGGGTGGCTTTGCACAATGTCAACATACAGCTGCTCTACCGAAAGATTCTTGAGGAGAGTCTGATTATATCGCAGGTGCATGCCGACTTGGTGAGGTTTGAAACGGCTCAGGACCGTTACAAGCGGCTTTGCAAGATGAGTCCTCAGCTGGTGCTGCGTGCGCCGCTCAACTTCATTGCCAATTACTTGCAGATGACTCCCGAGACGCTGAGCCGTGTGAGGTCGTCGACGCTGTTGGACTGAGCTGCGGACACCGGCAGGAAAGAGAAGAGCCTGCTCCCTGGATACTCTCCGGGGGGCAGGCTCTTGCTGTTTATGGGGGGCGCGGCATTCAGCGGGTGCCTGCTGCTTACTTTTGATAGAGGAAGCGCTTGATGCTCTTTTTGGGGGTCTTCTGGAATTCTTCTTCCATGACGCGTATTTCGGCCAGCCGGCTGTAGGCGGGGACTTCGGCGTTGAGCTGTTTGCGGTTCTGCTCCATGACGCTCACGATGTCGTCGTGCGAGAGTCCTGCTATCTCGGTGCCGTCGTAGTCGGGATGCACGAGTCCGAAGAGTTTTTCGCCCTCCTGGATGACGATGCTCTCGCC
>Ga0256406_1004739_pt1 | contig 15202 bp, 15 predicted proteins | sample RumenRJG_03DNA_FD_185986 | JGI IMG/M metagenome (GOLD analysis project Ga0256406, IMG submission 185986) | Bovine rumen microbial communities from Lethbridge, Alberta, Canada - RJG_03 | ecosystem: Host-associated > Mammals > Digestive system > Stomach > Rumen | place: Canada: Alberta | collected... | reverse complement strand
TCTCGGAATCCGACCGCAACCTGGTGGACAGAGCCATAGCGGCAACTCATAATTCTTATTCACGCTACAGCCATTTTGCCGTTGGCGCTGCCGTTCTTCTGGCCAACGGTGAAATCGTTATCGGGGCCAATCAGGAGAACGCCGCTTTCCCCTCCGGACTGTGCGCCGAGCGGACAGCCGTGTTCGCGGCACAAGCTAATTATCCGGACCAGCCGATTGTAACGCTGGCTCTGGCTGCGCGCAATGCCAACGGACTGATGCCGAATCCCGTTTCTCCCTGTGGAGCATGCCGGCAGGTGATTCTCGAAGTGGAAGACCGCTATAAGAAGGCGGTAAGAATCATTCTCTATGGCACGCGACGTATATATATCTGCCACAGCATCAAGGATTTGCTGCCGCTCTCGTTCGTGGATGCCGACATGAAGTAAGCTGGGGCTCAGGGCCATTCCCGAAGGCCGCTACCCCGTGGTCATCACCCGCAGCCAAAAGTTCGGCCGCTGGCTGCCGCTCGTCGTCGGCGTGCCCCACTTTGAGGGCATCCGCATCCACAGCGGCAACTCCTCCGACGACACCGCCGGCTGTATTCTCGTGGGCAAGAACACCCTCAAAGGGCGGCTCACCGACAGCCTCCACACTCTCAGCCGGCTGATGCAGCTCCTCTCGCACCGCCATGAGGGCGAACCCGTGTTCATCGAAGTGGATTAGGCCATCAAGCGACTTAGGGCTGAAAAAAATCATTCCGGCCGAAAATGCCGCAGTCCCCGCCGTGAGAAGCAGGGGGGCTGCGTCACAGGCCGTTTCCGGCAGGGGTGTTCCGCTGTCCGAGGAAGAAGTGGAGATTCTAAGACGCCGCCACAGGCCGTTTCTGGCATGTTGTCACGCTATCCGCCCCCCCCTACATGGGGAAGAGGCCGTAGAGGCGGTCGTCGATGTTGTCGGTGATGCGCTTGAAATCCATAGGGTCGTCGCGGAAGTTGGTGTGGTCGCCGTCCACGATCATCAGCTTTCCGCGGTAGCCCGCTATCCAGTCCTCGTAGCGCTTGTTGAGCCCGTTGAGATAGTCGATGCGTATGGACTTCTCGAAGTCGCGTCCCCGCTCCTCGATGTGGGCCACGAGGGTGGGGATGCTCGAGCGGATGTAGATGAGCAGGTCGGGCTCCTTGACCAGCGACACCATGAGCCGGAAGAGGTCGGTGTAGTTGTCGAAGTCGCGGTCGCTCATCAGACCCATGTCGTGAAGATTGGGCGCGAAGATTTCGGCATCCTCGAAGATGGTGCGGTCCTGCACGATGGTGTCCTTGCTCCTCGAGATTTCGACGACATCGCGGAAGCGCTTGTTGAGGAAGTAGATTTGCAGATTGAACGACCAGCGCGCCATGTCGCTGTAGTAGTCCTCAAGATAAGGGTTGTTGTCCACGGGCTCGTAGTGGGGAATCCATCCGAACCTCTTGGCGAGCATGCGGGTGAGCGTGGTCTTTCCGCTCCCGATGTTTCCGGCTATGGCTATATGCATAATCAATTAGATTTCTGAATCCTGCGGGTTGTCAGAGAAGAGGCCGAAGAGGCTGGCGTCGATGCGGTCGACAATGGAGGCGAAATCCTTCGGCCGGTGCTCGAAGTCGAGCGCTCCCGCCTCCACCACCAGCAGCTTCCCCCCGTAATGGTTGAAGATGAAGTCGTCGTAGCGTTCATTGAGCCGGGTGAGATAGTCGATGGGCATCTGCTGCTCGTAGCCGCGCCCTCTGAGCTGAATGCGCCCGATGAGCTGCGGCACCGAGGCCCGGAGATAAATCATCAGGTCGGGCAGCCGCACAAGCGTCATCATGTTGTCGAAGAGCTCCATGTAGGTCGCGAAATCGCGGTCGGAGAGATTGCCCATAGCCCGGTTGGTGGCGGCAAAGACATAGACACCCTCGAAGATGGTGCGGTCCTGCACGACGGTCCCCCGCGACTCCGCGATGCTGAGCAAGTCGAGAAACCGCTGCTTGAGGAAGAACACCTCGAGGCAGAAAGCCCAGCGCCGCATGTCCTTATAATAATCCTCAAGGTAGGGATTGAAGGCTACGGGCTCGAAACGCGGGCTCCACCCGTAGTGACGGGCGAGCATGCGGGTGAGCGTGGTCTTCCCGCTGCCTATGTTTCCGGCTATGGCGATGTGCATCTTTTTTCTCTGCTGATTGGAACTGCAAAATTACAGCAAAGAAGCCAAACCGACAAGAAAACGGGCAGGAATTTCCGTCGTCCCGGCTCACAACCGTTCTTCTGTGAAAAAGGCCGTAGCGCGGGGTCAAGTGATAAAAATGTACAAAAACGCCCCCGCAATCTTCAGTAATCCAATAATAATTAGTAACTTTGCATCACCGTAGGCATCGTAGCCGCGGAACCCTGTTTATAGTGAACTGAAAAGATTAAGAAATAATCAGATAACAAAATGAGCAAACAGACAGAGAAAATCAAGGAGCTCGTGGCCAAGCGCGAGCAGGCCCGGCTCGGAGGAGGGCAGAAAGCCATCGACAAACAGCACGCCCGTGGCAAGTACACAGCCCGCGAACGCATTGAGATGCTCGTGGACAAAGGCTCCTTCGAGGAATACGATATGTTCAAGCTCCACCGCTGCCATAACTTCGGCATGGAGAAGAAGAAATTCCCCGGCGACGGCGTCGTGGCCGGCAGTGCCACCATCGACGGGAGGCTGGTGTACGTCTACGCACAGGACTTCACCGTCAACGGCGGCTCGCTCTCGGAGACCATGTCGGAAAAAATCTGCAAGGTCATGGACATGGCCATGCGCAACGGAGCCCCCGTCATCTGCATGAACGACTCCGGCGGCGCCCGCATCCAGGAGGGCATCTGTGCCCTGGCCGGCTACGGCGAAATCTTCGAGCGCAACATCCTGGCCAGCGGCGTCATCCCCCAGATTAGCGCCATCATGGGTCCCTGCGCCGGTGGTGCCGTCTATTCGCCCGCCCTGACCGACTTCATCATCATGACTGAGGGCACCAGCTACATGTTCCTCACCGGCCCCAAGGTGGTCAAGACCGTCACGGGCGAGGACATCGACGCCGAGCACCTCGGCGGAGCCAGCGTCCATGCCACAAAGAGCGGAGTGACCCACTTCACGGCCAAGACCGAGGAAGAGGCCATGACGCTCATTCAGACCCTGCTGAGCTACATTCCCTCCAACAACACCGAAGAGGCTCCGCGCGTGAGCTGCACCGACCCCATCGACCGCAAGGCCGACGAGCTCAACGACCTGTTGCCCGACGACCCCAACAAAGCCTACGACATGTACAAGGTCATCGCAGCTATCACCGACGAAGGCGAGTTCTTCGAGGTGCAGCCCAAGTTTGCCAAGAACATCATCACCGGCTTCGCCCGCTTCAACGGCCAGAGCGTAGGCATCGTGGCCAACCAGCCCTCGGCCTACGCCGGCGTGCTCGACGTGAACGCCAGCCGCAAGGGTGCCCGCTTCGTGCGCTTCTGCGACGCCTTCAACATCCCCATCGTGAGCCTTGTCGACGTCCCCGGCTTCCTCCCCGGCACCGGTCAGGAATACAACGCCGTCATCCTCCACGGAGCCCAGCTCCTCTATGCCTACGGCGAAGCCACCGTCCCCAAGGTGACCATCACGCTGCGCAAGAGCTACGGCGGCAGCCATATCGTCATGGGCTGCAAGCAGCTCCGGGCCGACATCAACTTCGCATGGCCCACCGCCGAGATTGCCGTTATGGGAGCCTCCGGAGCCGTGGCCGTGCTCTGCGCCAAAGAAGCCAAAGCCAAGAAGGAAGCCGGAGACGACGTGTCCGCTTTCCTCGCCGAGAAGGAAGAGGAATACACCGAGATGTTCGCCAACCCCTATCAGGCCGCACAGTACGGCTATATCGACGACGTCATAGAACCCCGCAACACCCGCTTCCGCATCTGCCGCGCACTGGCTCAGCTGGCCCACAAGAAGCAGAGCCTCCCCGCCAAGAAGCACGGATGCATGCCGATGTAATAATCCGATAACGATATGGACAAGAATATCTATGCAGCCATTGCACTGGCGCTCTACGAATATCAAGGCAACAACGTGCACGACACCGAGCCCGGCATCATCACGATAAAACCCAAGCAGACACTGTGGGATGCCAAGTTCCTTTCTTTCACCCCGAAACCCTAAAGAAGAAGATGAAACAGTTCAAATATACAATCGACGGTAAGGAATACCAAGTTGAGATTGATGAAGTAAGCAACGACTATGTGGCCCAAGTGAAGGTCAACGGCGAGGAATTTACCGTGCAGATGGAAAAGCCCGCACAGCCCGAGAAGAAGAAGGTAGTGCTGGGAAAGCCTACTGAACCACAGGACGACAGCAGCACGCAGCCCGCAGCAGCCGTCAACGCCGCCAACGCCGTCAAGGCCCCCCTGCCCGGCACCATCACCGACATCAAGGTCAGCGTGGGCGACGAAGTCAAGGCCGGCGATACCCTCGTGGTGCTCGAAGCCATGAAGATGGCCAACAACATCGAAGCTGAAAAAGACGGCAAGGTTACTGCCCTGTGCGTCAAGGTGGGCCAGAATGTCATGGAGGACGAACCCCTCGTGGTCATCGACTAAGCAAGCTTTAATCACAAGAACATCAACAGCAATATGGCAAAGAAAATATTATTCGTCAATCAGGAGATGACTCCCTACGTGCCCGAGACCGAACTTGCCGTCATGGGACGCGAGGTGCCGGGAGCCATTCAGGAACGAGGATTGCAGATTCGCGCCTTCATGCCCAAATGGGGTACCATCAATGAGCGCCGCGGACAACTCCACGAGGTGCAGCGCCTCTCGGGAATGAATGTGGTCATCGACGACACCGACCATCCCCTGCTCATCAAGGTAGCCTCGATACCCCAAATCCGGCTTCAAGTATATTTCATCGACAATGAAGACTACTTCAGCCGCCGCAAGATGACCGAGAACGAGGCCGGCGAGGAATATCCCGACAATGGCGAACGTGCTATCTTCTTTGCCCGGGGCGTGCTCGAGACGGTGAAAAAGCTGCGCTGGGCTCCCGATGTCATCCTCTGCCAGGGATGGATGGCAGCCGCCATTCCCATCTATGTGAAGACGGCCTACCACGAGGAGCCCACCTTCGCCAATACGAAGGTGGTGACCTCGCTCTTCGAAAAGCAGATAAAGACCGACCTGGGCAACAAGTTCAAGCGCTGCCTCGAATTCCGCAACGCCAACGCCTCGCTGCTCGAACCCTACAGCGAGAAGTTCGACTTCATGGAGCTGGGAAAGCTCGCCATCGACTACAGCGACGGCGTCATCGAGGCCGGACAGGACGTCAGCCCCGAGCTCATCGCCTATGCCAGGAGCACCAACGTGCCCTATCTCGATCACCCCGAGGGCGATTTCACCGACCCGTATCTCAATTTCTTCAACACGATAGCCCCCGATGCCGACTGACCGCCGGCCTCGCGACTCTTACACTCTTCAAGATGAAACTCAAGCTTATAGCCTGCGCCCTCGCAGCCCTCGCGCTCTATTCCTGCGACGACACCACCGACACCATCGGCTACAGCCTCGTCGACAGGCTCGATAACCTCAAGGTCGCTGCCGACACGTTCAAGATAACAACCCGCTCGGTGATTGCCGACTCCGTTCTCTCACGAACCACAACAGGCTACCTCGGGCGCATCCGCGACCCCGAGACCGGAGCCTATATCACCAGCGACTTCATGACCCAGTTCCACACCTTCGACGACTATATTTGGCCCTCCAAGGACCTCATAGTGAGCAAGCAGGACGGGGAGGTCATCGCCGACTCCTGCGAAATACGCCTCTTCTACGACTCCTTCTACGGTGACTCCCTCGCCCCGATGAAGGTGTCGGTCTACGAGATGGAGAAACCCCTGAAGGAGAGCCAGCACGTCTACTCCAACTTCGATCCGATCAAGGAAGGCTACGTCAGGACCAACGGCATCGCCGTCAACAAATCCTACACCCTCGACGACCAGTCGGTGAGCGAGTCGAGCAAGAACTCCTCCTCCTACAACGCGGGAATCAGAATCAGGCTCAATGAACCCTACACCGATAAGGACGGCAGGAAGTACAACAACTATGGTACTTACATCATGCGCAAGTACTACGAGCATCCGGAATACTACAAGAATTCCATCAACTTCATCCATAACGTGGTGCCCGGCTTCTATACCAAGCTCACCAGCGGACTGGGGTCGATGGCCAACATCTACGTCACGCAGCTCAATGTCTACTTCCGCTACCTCTACAACGATTCCACCGTCGTAGGCTCGTCGTCGTTCTCGGGGACCGAAGAAGTGCTTCAGACTTCGAACATCAGCAACGATGCGCAGCGCCTCAAGCAGCTGGCCAGCGACAACAGCTGCACCTATCTGAAGACACCGGCCGGCATCTTTACCGAGATGACCCTGCCCGTGGAGGACATCTTCCGCGGACATGAGAAACAATATCTGAATACGGCCCAGGTGACGCTCCAGCGCGTGAACGACTCCAAGGAGAGCGACTATGTCTTCGGCTATCCGGGCACCCTGCTCATCATTCCGGCCGACAGCCTCCACTCCTTCTTCGAGAACAACGACATTGCCGACTACAAGGTGTCGTTCCTGGCTTCTTATTCCAGCTCCACCAACGGCTACACTTTCAGCAACATCTCGGGAATGATAAACCAGATGAAGCGGAGCCACGATGCCGGCAACACGTCGCCCAACTGGAATAAGGCCATCGTGATACCCGTCACGACGACTTACAACACCTCCGGTCAGACGCAGGTGCTCACGAGAGTGGAGCACAACATGTCGCTCTCAAGCACCCGGCTTGTAGGCGGTCCCGACAACAAGCGGGGCGACGTCAAACTGTCCGTAATCTACTCAAAGTTCGAATAATGGCCGATAACTTCCTGGAACGTCACCGAGAGGAATACGAGCGGCGCAAAGCTCTGTGGCTCAAGCGCAAGCGCCTCATCCACCCTAAGCCGAAGCTCTGGCGGCCGGATGATGAAGCACTGTAGGCGCCAGGACATCGGATGATATCATAAGTAAGGGCCGACCCCGACGGGGCCGGCCCTTACTTATGATATGCGCCGGGGAGCTAACGTCCCTCAGACGGAAAGAGCCACGTCTAATAAAGGTGCAGCGCGAAATGGCAAATGTAGCTGAGCCCAAAGCCCACTACGGTGGCTGTGACCACATGAATGAGCCGGTATCATGAAGGAGTGGTTGAGCAGATATTTGCCGATGACGGTGGTGCCCGACCGGTCGAAGTTCACCGTAGCAATGTCGGAGGGATAGTTGGGAATGAAGAAGTAGCCGTAGACCGACGGCATTACGCCCAGCAGCACCCAGCCGGGGATGCCCAGCGAGTAGGCCAGCGGCAGCATGCTCACCACCACAGCTCCCTGCGAGTTGATGAGCACGGAGACAGCAAAGAACGCAAAGGCTATCGACCACGGATATTCCTTGACGATGCCAGCCAGCATCTGTTGCATCTCGGGCTTGTAATTGTCGAAGTAGGTGTTGGCCATCCACGCGATACCGTAGATGGCTACCACAGCCACCATGCCGCTCTGCCACACCACACTCGCAATGGCTTTCTTGGGCTTCGTCTTGCAGCAGATAATCATCAGGGCCGCGGCCGAAATCATGACAATCTGAATGACGACGTTCATAGAGAGATGCTTCTCCACCTTCTCCGTGACGCCGGCCAGTACAATGCCTTCGGCAGCCAGTTGCCTGGCTGTCTCCGTCACTCCTCCTGCCAGTGCCACCGTCTCGGGTCCGCCCTTGACCACTTCCACCGTCGACCAGTGGGGGAGAATGTTGTGCCCCATCATGCTGCACACCGAGAAGACAACGATGACAGCCAGAGCCCCTAAGAAGATGTAGACGGCCCGCTTACTCTCGGGCGCTATCTTCAGATTGAGCGTGGTGGCCGTGTTGCCGTAGATGTATTCGTAGGCTGCGGGGTCCTTAATCTTTTTGAGGAATTCGGGGTCCTTGTCGAGGTCCAGGCCGCGATGCCAGCTGTAGGCCACAGCCATGAGGATGCCCACGATACAGGCCAGAATCGTGACCATGATGACTTGCAGATTGCTCACATTGAAACCGTGGTCGGCCGAGATGGCGGCAAATGCCACTACGGCTGCAGCAATGGGTGAGCAGGTGATGCCAATCTGAGAGGCTATCGACGCGATGCCGCAGGGACGCTCGGGGCGGATGCCTTTCTTCAGCGCGATGTCGCAGATGATGGGCATGAGGGTGTAGACGACGTGCCCCGTTCCCACCAGCACTGTGAGTATGAAGGTGGAGAAGGGAGCCAGCAGCGTGATGCGGTCGGGATGCTTGCGCAGCAGTCGCTCGGCCACCTGTATCATCCAGTCCATCCCTCCCGATGCCTGGAGCATTCCGGCGCAGGTGACGGCGGCGATGATGATGTAGATGACGTCGGTAGGAGGAGTGCTGGGCTTGAGCTGGAAGCCGAACACCAGAATAGCAAGGCCGATGCCCGAGATGGCACCGAGCGCAAGTGAGCCGTAGCGGGCTCCTACCCATAGCGCAAGGAGCACTACAAGTAGTTCGATAATCATTGTTAGGGTCATAATGTTGATTGTTTTTAGTGGCTCTTCGGTTAGGTGCCGTCGGGCCTGGATAGGTTGATGTTAGTCGGGGTCTCGCCTTTAGTGGTGGGGCTGACCTGCAATCAGACTTCTTGTCTGAGGGCGGCCAGCAGAGCGGCGTTCTCGCTCTTCGAGCCGATGGTGATGCGCAGACAGTTGTGGCACAGGGCCACGCGCGTGCGGTTGCGCACGATGATGCCGCGCTCCACGAGGTAGTCGTAGGTGTGCTGGGCATCTCTCATCAGTGCCAGGAAGAAGTTGGCATCGGTGGGATACACCTTCACGCACTGGGGCAGCTCGCTGAAGGCCTCCATAGTGCGCTCGCGCTCCAGCAGAATGGTCTTCACCCATTTCACCACCTCGTAGGGGTCGTCGAGCATCTCCGTGGCCTTCTCCTGGGTGAGCAGGTTCACGTTGTAGGGATACTTCACCTTGTTGAAGAGCTCTATGATGGGCTGCTCGGCAAAGGCCATTCCCAGCCTTATGGCGGCGCAGCCCCAGGCCTTGCTCATGGTGTTGAGCACGATGAGGTTGTCTTTCCGTGGGACCTCGGTGCGCATCACGGGCTTCGAGGTGAAGTCGCTGTAGGCCTCATCCACTACGACGATGCCCTTGAAGCGCTCTACCACGCGCAGAATCTCCCGATGGTCGATGCAGTTGCCCGTAGGGTTGTTGGGACTGCAAATCCATATGAGCTTTGTGTTTGCGTCGCACCGCTCAAGCAGTTGCTCAGCCTTAATCTGATAGTGGTCGTCGAGCAGCACCGGCCGGTATTCCACGTCGTTGATGTCGGCACACACCTTATACATGCCGTAGGTGGGCTCTATTGCCACAACATTGTCGATGCCCGGTCGGCAGAACACGCGGTAGCAGAGGTCAATGGCCTCGTCGCTGCCGTTGCCTAAAAAGATGTTCTCGACCCCGACACCTTTGATAGAGGCGATGCGGGCCTTCAGTTGGCGCTGCAGTGGGTCGGGATAGCGGTTGAGCGGACTGTTGTAAGGATTCTCGTTCGCATCGAGCAAGGCGTTGACCTTGCCCCCGCTATATTCGTTCCGGGCGCAGCTGTAGGGGGTGAGCGCTGCAATGTTGGGCCTTACGAGAGATTTGTCCATAGCTGTAATTTGAAGGGTTGACGGGTCTCCGGCAGATGGTTGCGGGGACCGTTGGTATGGGTTGTGAGCGAGTCGGGGGCGAGCCTTTACTCCTCCAGGCTCTTCAGTCTGACGGCCATAGCTCGGGCGTGGGCATCGAGATGCTCGGCGCGAGCCATCACCTCGACGGACGGACCGATGGAGCGCACGCCCTCGGCCGAGATATGCTGGAAGGTGATCTTGCGGCAGAAGCTGTCGAGGTTCACTCCGTTGTAGGCTCTGGCATAGCCGTGTGTGGGCAGCGTGTGGTTGGTGCCGCTGGCGTAGTCGCCCGCGCTCTCACAGGAGTAGTTGCCGAGGAAGACGCTGCCGGCATTGACCACTTTGGCCGCTAACAGGTCGCTCTGCGCTGTGGCCAGGATGAGATGCTCGGGGGCATAGGCATTGCTGAGCTCCATGGCCTCGTCGAGCGAGCTCACAAGTACGAGGTGGGAGCTTTCGAGCGCTTTGGAGGCTGTCTCGCGGCGTGGCAGCGTGTCGAGCTGTATGCTGAGTTGCTGCTGAATCTCTTCCAGCCGCTGCTCCGATGTGGTGATAAGCATCACCTGCGAGTCGATGCCATGTTCGGCCTGGGAGAGCAGGTCGGCGGCGACAAATTCCGCACGGCAACTCTCGTCGGCCACCACGCACACCTCCGATGGGCCGGCCGGCATGTCGATGGCTACGTCGTGCAGACTCACCTGCTGCTTGGCGGCCATGACGTACTGATTGCCGGGGCCAAAGATTTTATACACCTTGGGCACCGATTCTGTGCCGTAAGCCAGGGCTCCGATGGCCTGCACTCCGCCTGCCTTGAAAATGCGGTGCACTCCTGCCACCTGGGCGGCTGCCACAATAGCCGGATTCACGTGGCCTTCGCGATTGGGGGGAGTACAGAGCACAATCTCCTTACAGCCCGCGATGACAGCCGGTGTGGCCAGCATCAGCACCGTGGAGAAGAGGGGGGCTGTGCCTCCGGGTATATAGAGTCCCACGCGCTCTATGGGCACGCTCTTCTGCCAGCACACCACTCCGGGGGCGGTCTCCACTTTGAGCTCGCTGAATCGCTGTGCGCTGTGGAAGGCGGCAATGTTGTTGTGAGCCAGTAGCAGTGCCTGCATCAGGTCGGGGCTCACCTGCCGGAGCGCCGCTTCCTTCTCCTCCTCTGCCATTTCCAAGTCGGTGAGCTGTGCGTGGTCGAACTGCTGTTCATAGCGCTTTACGGCGTTGTCGCCGTTGTGGTGGACATCGGCCAGGATGCGGGCCACGGTGTCGTTGAGTTGCTCTGTGTTGAGGTGGGGTCTCACTGTGAGCGAGCCCCACGAGGCTTTGTCAGGATAACGTAGGATGTTCATTGCTTCAAAGAATCATTTTCTCTATAGGTGTCACCAGGATGCCTTGTGCTCCCAGTTCGCGCAGCTTGCCGATAATCTCCCAAAAGCGCTTCTCGTCGAGCACCGTGTGGATGGAGCACCAGCCGTCGTCGGCCAGGGGTATCACCGTAGGGCTCTTGATGCCGGGGAGCACTGCCGTAATGGCGCTCACCTTGTCTCGGGGTGCGTTCATCATCACGTATTTTTTGTCCTGCGCCGAGCGCACGGCCTCGAATCTGAATTTGAGTTCCTCGAGCACTTGCCGCTTCTCCTCGGGCAGCTGCTCATGGGCAATGAGCAGAGCCTCGCTCTTCATCACTACTTCGGCCTCACGCAGATTGTTGCTCACCAGGGTGGAGCCACTGCTCACGATGTCGAAGATAGCGTCGGCGAGCCCGATGCCCGGACTTATCTCCACACTGCCCGTGATGACGTGGATGTCGGCCTTCACGTGGTGGTCATCAAGATAGTGGCGCAGAATGTTGGGGTAGGAGGTGGCAATCTTCTTGCCGTTGAACCAGTCCACACCACTGTAGCCGGCAGTCTTGGGAATGGCGAGCGAGAGTCTGCAGCGGCTGAACCCCAGATGGGCCTCAACGCTCACCTTCTCCCGGCGCTCGGCCAGCTCGTTCTCGCCCACTATACCGGCATCGGCCACACCGAGTGCCACGCTCTGCGGAATGTCGTCGTCGCGGAGAAAGAGTACTTCAAGGGGATAATTGGAAGCTTCTACAAGCAGCGTGCGCTTGGCTGGCCCCACTTTGATGCCGGCTTCGGAAAGGAGATTCATGCTGTCGTCGTAGAGGCGCCCTTTTGACTGAATTGCTATTCTGAACATCTTTGTCTACTTAATCGAATAATCATGTTTGCTTGCAAAAGTAACGCAATTTATCGGTAGTTGCAAATAAAAGTGTAACTTTGTGGCGATTTTCTCAATATGAAGCAACTTATCCTTTTCATTCTCCTCGTCGCCGGTCTTGCGTCGTGTCAGCAGAAACGTGTGCAGACCACGCCCTGGGGTACCGTTGTGGGAGCCGACACGGCCGATGTGAGCTCCACTTTCACGCTGACCGACATTCAGGACGAGGGCGAACTGCTCGCCCTCACCCTCTCGGGTCCCGACACCTATTACGACTATCATGGCCACGGCATGGGTGTGCAATATCTGCTCTGCGAGCAGTTTGCCAAGCAGATTGGAGTAGCCGTACGTGTGGAGGTGTGCCGCGACACCACCGAGATGGTGAAGCGGCTGCTCAATGGCGATGCCGACCTCATTGCCGTGCAACTGCCCCGAGGCATCCGGGGGCTGCGCTATTGCGGGGCCTCGGATGCGGGACGACGGACGCAGTGGGCGGTGAAGGCCGACAACAGCGAACTGGCCGACACGCTATCGCGCTGGTTCAAGCCCGAGATGACAGCCCGCATCCGTCGCGAAGAGTCGTTCCTGCTCTCGGCACGCAGCATCGAGCGACATGTCTATTCGCCCATGCTCGACCGCGCCGGTGGCGTCATCTCGCGCTACGACCGCTATTTTAAGATGTACGCACCCCTGGCCCGTTGGGACTGGCGCCTCATGGCCGCCCAGAGCTATCAGGAATCGTGCTTCGACCCTCAGGCCCGCTCTTGGGCCGGTGCGCAAGGACTCATGCAGATTATGCCTTCTACGGCCGACCATCTCGGTCTGCCATCCTCTCAGCTCACCGATCCTGAGATGAACATCGCAGCCGCGGCTAAGTATATAGCCCAGCTGAGTGGAAAGTTTAGTGACATCGGGGATGTGATTGAACGTCAGAACTTTGTACTGGCCAGCTACAACGGAGGTTACTGGCATGTGCGCGATGCCATGGCCTTGGCCCGGCAGCATGGCTACAATCCTCATCGTTGGGCTGAGGTGTCGCAGTTTGTGCTCCGTCTCAGCGACCCGGCCTATTATCGCAGTGCAGTGGTGAAAAACGGCTATATGCGAGGTTCGGAGACTGTAGACTATGTGAACCGCATCCGTAAGCGTTATGCTCAGTATCGCGGTGTTGCCGGTGGCGGAGGCTTCACAGCTCCGGCTGGCAGCATGATGCCGGCGAGAGCCAATAAGAAATACCGCTTCCATGTGTAGCGCCCGATAGATGTCTTAAGAGTCGGACAACGGCGGCTGATTTTTGTTTCGTAGAGCAGCTGCCCGTCCCCGGCTTTCACCCTAAAGCCTTGCCCGTGACAAATCATGGGCGAAGGGCCAAGTAATGGCTCAGAAGAGAATGCGTGCGGAGGATGAGCAGATGGCTGCACGTAGATGCCCGTGAACACCGTAGATTTCGACGATTAATACGCCACCTTCCACAATCTACGGCATATGGTGTACTAATCTACGGCATATGGTGTACTAATCTACGGCATATGGCGTACTAATCTACGGCATATGGCGTACTATTGTCCGGCATATGGTGTACAATGTCTGCCCCCGAGGGAAGCGAAGAGGATTCCGTGGGCACACTATATTGGCATTAACTGATTCACGGAAAATATCCCGTGACCAAAAAATCAGCTCATAAACTTGCGGGATTCGAAATCTTAATGTATTTTTGCCTTGAAAACGATATCAAAGAGTTACACTATGACGCGTTACCACCTCTTACTTCTATGGCTTGCCGTCATCCTGCTGGTAGGCTGCAAGAAAGATCCTCAGGAGATATTCAGTGAACAGAAGTCGGGCGTAGTGCTCATCTGCAATGAGTACTACTATGATATTACGCTCTCCGATGGTGACCATATCTATTTCTCAGGCCTCGACAGCAACGGCAGCTTTGTGAATCTCACCGGCAACCTTGCTACCATCAAACAGCATCCCGGAGTGCTCAACGGTACGGGATTCTTCATCGACAAGGCGGGACGAATTCTCACCAACCGCCACGTAGTAGCCCCCGAGGTGGACAAAAGCACTGTGAAGAACAATGTGAACCGCATCATCGAGAGCTTCACTCTGTCCATTCAAGCCTTGCAGGACTCCTTGAACCAGCGCTATCAGAGCATTGAGTTGTATGCCTCGCAGAACTCCTATCAGAATGAGTACGGCGAGACGGTGAGTCAGCTGAGCGGGGACGAGCTGAGCTCACTGCAAGAGGAGGTGGAGCATCTGAAGGAGCAGTACGACGAGGCAGAAAGTGTAAAGAACAGCCTGAGGAGCAACATACTCAGCGACAACTTCACCATTCAGTTGCATTCTCAATTCGGCGTAGCCTTCGACGGCAGCGACGTCGACTCTTGGGACGACTTTATGAAAACACCATGCTCGCTGCTGCGCGTCTCCGAGGATGCCAACTCCGACCTTGCGCTTCTGCAACTCAAGACGGCTATGACGCCGCCCGACCACTTCGTGTTCGATATTGCCGGGGCCAATGCCAACTACGACGACAAGTTGCAAATCAATCAGACCGTCTTCATGATAGGCTATAATCATGGCGTGGCACTTGCCAAGACCGACAACGGCATCCGTGCGCAGTTCACGAGTGGCACCATCACTCAGCAGCCCGACGGCAAGCGCATCACCTACAGTATCCCGGCCATGCCCGGCTCCAGTGGCTCGCCCGTGGTCGATGAGCGTGGCAAGCTGATAGCCGTGAATTTCGCGGGCAGCAATGGCAGCGACAACTTCAACTTCGGCATTCCTCTGATGCGTGTGCTCACCTTTGTGCGCTGAACGGGGGACCGCGATGATGCCATGCCCAGAGCAATTTTGATGAATGACCTTCAGTGCGTTCGCTGCCTGTCTGTGAGCTTGAGCAGTACCTCGTAAAAGAAGGAGGAACGAATCAAGCCGGACTCTATCGGACGGACATGGAAGGGATGACAACAGAATATTCACAACAAGGAAAAGTTTAGCTTTCACTATTATGACACATTTCAAGCAGAAGCTGCAACATCAGATTCTTCTACCTGTAATGCAGTTCATCAGGCCCAAGGGGGATTGTCCGTGGCGGACGGATGCCGCTGCCTAACCAAAGAACTTGATATGATAGCGTGCTAAAACTATTTTTTTTGCTTACCTTTGCGGTCATGGAACAAGAAAAGATAGA
>Ga0256406_1004738_pt1 | contig 15202 bp, 4 predicted proteins | sample RumenRJG_03DNA_FD_185986 | JGI IMG/M metagenome (GOLD analysis project Ga0256406, IMG submission 185986) | Bovine rumen microbial communities from Lethbridge, Alberta, Canada - RJG_03 | ecosystem: Host-associated > Mammals > Digestive system > Stomach > Rumen | place: Canada: Alberta | collected... | reverse complement strand
CTCCGAACACTCGGCAGGAATTGTCCTTAAAAAGGCGCGTGAAATCAACGGACTTCTCCTCGACAAAGGTGGCGAGGACAGTGTCGTTTCAGGTATCGAGAACTCTCTGTTGCTCGCTCGAGCATTACATGATGCGAAGAAGAACAGGGACTTGTTGCGAGAAGTTATATGCGATGCATGCACGCATTGAAAGGAGTTGAGGTGGATGAAGGTGAATCAAAGAGGAGCGTCAGTGATTAGAGCGATTTGCATTGTTCTGTCAGTGCTTGCCCTTGTTGGCTGTGGATGCGCAAGGCAAGATGACGGGCAATCCAGCCCTTCGAACGCTTCGAACCAAGAGGAAGCACCAAACCTTGCCTCCGAGACCATGGTCATCTCAACTGACAGGGGAGACTTGTACTACTCAGATGAGTGGGAGGGTCTTGTTAACGTAACTCAGGAGACCGTGGGCAACGCGCTCGTAGCAACTTTCACAACTGATGTTGAAGGTCAAACGATAGGCCTTTTTAAGGTGTTTATCGATGGCTCCGAAAGCGACGGGTTCGCTGCTGGTTCTTTGACTGATGCCGAAGGCAAAGAGCATGCGGTCTTTATCCAAGTAGATGATCACTCCAATTTGGAGGGTCTTGATGCGAGCTCGCAAGATCGCATTTATGCCATGACTGACGGTGTTAACACGCTCATCGAGCATCTTGGAAAGTAGGGCGATATGAGAGCGAACAAGAGCAGGATCATCGTCGCTTTGATTCTGACATTCGCACTGGCATGGATGCCGTCATTTGCGTATGCCGCTGACGATGCCGCACCAGATCCGAACAATGGGGGCACTGAGGAAGAGGAGCAGCCTCTCGTAACCGATTACGAGACATTCATAGCAGACCTCAAGGTGCTCGAGGGTTACGCAACTGATTACGCTAACGGACACAGTGGCGAGAACGCAACGGAGCTTCTGGTCAATTTCGTGCGTACTGGTGTGAGCCGCTATAACTCGGGATCGTGGAACATCCTTGCGGGCGAGGAGAAGACTGCGTTTGTGAGCTACGTAGCTGCGCAGGATGCCGCCAATGGCACTCACGCGATGGATCTTAGAAGCCTTGGCGGGTTAAACATGCCTAATGGGCAGAAGATGGAATTCGATCATGTCTTCGGCACCATGAACATCACGATATACATGGCTCGCAAGAATCCTACGGAAGCGCAGACATACGCTGATTTAGGCGGATGGGCTGGAGATCTCGTTGATCTTTATGGTTATGTCTATCAGCACCGTTATGACGAAGTGAGCGGGCAAGATGTAGAGACGATGGCGGATACCATTCGCACCGCCATCCTCGGCTACGACGATCCGGTTCATAGCTCGTTTGGTATCGATGACATCCGTGGTGACCTCGACGTCGTCTATCTTATGAACGGTATTAACTCGGGCAAAAAGCTCAGTACGGTTATCAACAACTATTACAGTCCCTATCTCACGGATAAGGCGCGTGCTGCCAGTTTCATCAAACTTCGTTTTGGCTATGCTGAGAGCAAGGCAGACATGCGGCGCATCATTCTCAATGCCTACAGCTCGAATAATATGGTCCCGACGCTGGAAGAGGAGCACGGTCTTGGTGGTGCCGACGCTGATGTGAGGACGGCGTCCTGCTATTCCTTTGCTGACTACCTATTTGAACTGACGGGCGGTGTTTCCGAGAGGGAAAGCAACGAGCTCTACACCGTCTTCTCCAACAAAGAATCAGTTATCGCGCCGGGTGTAACACAGCAGATTAAGACAGCTACAACAGCAGACAACAAGCAACTGGTGTACTACATCGCTACTGCTGACGTATCGCGTGACGATGTGATGGTGCAGGCAAACTACAAGGACAATCAGGGTACTGTGTGGGGTATGCAACGTGTCCAGGACCAGATGGATGCAGCGAAAGCAAACCATGAGGATCCATCAAGTGATCGTTACATTCCCAACTACAATCCAGTCGTTGGCGTGAACGCCGACTTCTTCAACATGGTCACCGGCAAGCCAACGGGTGCCTTGGTGATGGAAGGCACAGAGTACAATCCGGCTGGAACTGAGGACTTCTTTGCGATACTCAAAGATGGTTCTGCAATGTTCGGCAAGCGTGCACAATACGACAGCCTCAAGGATCAGATTCAGGAGGCCGTTGGTGTAAACGCTATCTTGGTGAGGAACGGCGAGCTTGCCGTGAAGGCTACGGCAAATTACTACAACAATCGTGCCTCACGCACTGCTGTTGGCATTACCGCTGACGGTAAGGTCGTTCTTATGGTTATGGACGGCCGTCAGGAGCCGGTCTCTGCAGGTGGTTCCGCAGTGGAGATTGCACAGGTAATGCTCGACGCCGGCTGCGTTGAGGCATACAACCTCGACGGTGGTGGCTCGACCACCTTCATTGCCAGGGAAGAGGGAGATGACGAGCTCTCTGTCGTCAACACACCCTCGGACGGCTTTGCTCGCTCTGTGAGCTCGTCGTTGATGATCGTCTCAACCGCTCGTCCGTCGGACGAGTTTGACCATGCACTGGTCGTTACCGACTACGACTATCTGACTGTTGGTACGACGCAAGAGGTCACCGTTACAGGTGTAAGCGCTTCTGGTGGCGCTGCCGAGCTTCCTGAAGGTACTGAACTCGTAGTCAGCGATAGCACAGTCGGCAAGATTGAGGGAAACACCTTTACAGCTCTTTCCGAAGGAACGGTCGAGATTCAGGCGGTATGGGGCGACCAAGTATTTGGAAAGAAAACTCTAAATGTAGTTACACCGACGACCATTGCCTTTAGCAAGCAGAATATCAACGCTATTTATGAGACCCCTACAGAGCTGCCCGTAGTTGTCAGCTATAACGGCAATCCTGTGGCTACGAATCCTGCAGACGTACTCTGTGGCTACATACAGGATGGTGCACCTGTAACCGATGGCCCGGTGGCAACGGTTACTGGCACCACGTTCGTTGGTCACGAGGCGTCTGGAGTTCGCACCGTCAACGTTGGCGCTGTTCTCATCATCAACGGACAGCCTGACATGTCGAATTATGCTATGGCGAGGGTCAATCTCTTCAGTGAAAATGAAGCGGTCTTTGACTTTGACAACGCGACGTCGGGCGATAGGTCGCTTGCGTATACACGCGAAGTTTCTAACTCCAGTACATCTGATGATCATACTTACTATGCGACAGACGTCTCCAAGCCGATGGATACCACCTACACCTTCGCTTTGGACATGACGACAATACCCATTCCCGAGCAAATGACTGAATTTGTAAGCTTGCTGCCTGGTGGTGACAATGTCGACGCAACGGCATGGAGCTTCCTGCTGCAGCTTGCAGAGCGCGTAAGCGTTCTCACCGAGGTAAAGATTCAGCTTCAGGCAGATCCAAGCCTCACCATCGACCCAAGCGGACTTCAGGTGGTGAATGAGTATTTCGAGTTGAAGTCGGCAACGGTCGACGAGGAAACAAACACGCTTACGATTACTTGCAACTGGCTCGATCAGACGCAGGCCATCGATCCGGATACCGCTAATCCAACTTGCATCTTGAGCGGCATCAAGTTGACTCCTAAGGATGATGCTGCTTGGGATGAGAATACCCAGCTTTCGGTGATCAATAAGGGTAACATCTCCTATGACATCTATCTGCGAGCTGGCTTCCTGTCGGTCTTGACAGAGGATAGTCCTCTGTATGCCATCGGTGTACGACCTTACACTGCGACCGATATCATGTACAACGGTGCTCCGGAGAAGGGCGGGCACTTTGCAAATGACTTCGCCTCCATTGAAGACTCCTATGTGCTTGACGCCTCCTCCAAGCAGGGTTGGGTGATGGACAGCAACGGCGATTATCGTTACTTCATCGACAACGAGATGCTCACAGGTGTTCAGAAGCTTCCCGATTATAACGGCGAGGGCGAGTATTACTTCGATCTCGGTGAAAACGGTGTCAGTCAGGGCAAGATTAGTGGTCTATTCAACTACAACGGCAGCTTGTACTTTGGCAAGAACGGCGTGCCGCAGGGAGGCTGGCAGACGGTCGTACGGTCTGAGGGAGACGCTGATTACTACTTCTTCAACACATGGAGCAAGCGTGCGGTCAACGGTGAGCAGACCATCGGCGGGTACCATTACGTCTTCGAGGACTACAAGCTCGTTCGTGGCGACTTGGTCACGAGGCCCAATGGAGACATCTGGTATATGTGGGCCGGCAACTGGACCTCGCAGAAATGGATGACCATCGATGGCAAGAAGTATTACTTCCGTTCGAGCTATGCGGCGGCAACTGGAATATACGGTTTCAATATTGCTGGCGTGAACAAGTACTACGTCTTTAGTGACGATGGCGTGTGGCAGGAAGACCTCAATGGCTTCTATGACGGTACCAGTGGCGCCTATGCTGGAAAGACGTACCTTGTCGAGAACGGAATCGTCGTTACCTACCCTGGCTTGGTTTATGTTGATGGCGACTTCTACTACTTTACGTATGCCAACGTTGGCTATATGGTCAAGGACGGTAAGTACTGGGTTGAGAAGACAAACGGGCTGCTTCCCCAGGGCAACTACCAGTTTGATGCTGACGGTAGGATGATTAACGTTCCTACCGCAACGATCACTTGGAAAAACTGGGACGAGACAACGCTTGCAACTGAGACTGTTTCCTATGGGGTCACTCCTGAGTACAAGGGCGGTACGCCTGCTCGAGATGCAGACGAGTCGGGAACCTACGAATTCACCGGATGGGATCCTGAGGTTTCGGCTGTCACGGGCGATGCGACGTTCACCGCACAGTTTGAAAAGAAGCCCAACAGGCACACCATCAAGTTCATAGATGACGATGGTACAACTGTGCTTCAGGAGTCCGAGGTTGAGCATGGCACGACGCCAGAGTATATGGGCGAGACTCCTTCGAAGGCTGCTACCGCTCAGTACACCTATACATTTGCAGGCTGGACACCCGAGGTATCTGAGGTTACTGGGGATGCGACGTACACTGCGACATATTCAGAGTCGCTACGCGAGTACACAATTACCTGGCTGAATGATGACGAGAGTCTCATCGACTCGACATCCGTTGCCTACGGCCAGATCCCTGAGCATGCTGCGCCAAGCAAGGAAGGCAACGAGCAGTTCACCTATGAGTTCACGGGCTGGAATCCCGAGCTTGCGGAAGTGACCGGCGATGCAATCTACCAGGCATCCTTCAAGAGCGTACCGGTGATGTATACCGTAACGTGGCTGAACGACGATGGCTCGCAACTCAAGCAGGATAGCGTTGCTTATGGTGTGACACCCGTCTATGGCGAGGATGCTCCGACCAAGGCAGCTACCGCACAATACACTTACACCTTTGATGGGTGGGACAAGGAAGTCGCGCCTGTTACCGGTGACGTCACGTATACCGCAACCTACACCTCCACGATCAACAGCTATAAGGTGACGTGGGTGGATGAAGATGGCACGACTCTCGAGACTGACGGGGGCGTCGAATACGGCACGATGCCTACCTACGATGGCCAGGAGCCGACCAAGGCAGGTACGGCTCAGTACACCTACACGTTCGCTGGTTGGTCGCCTGAAGTGGCTGAAGTTGAAGGTGACGTTACGTACCAGGCGGTCTTTGAAGCTACGCCCAATACTTATAACGTCACGTGGTATGGCGAGGACGGAAAGACGGAGCTCAGGGTCGATGAAGGCGTCGCATACGGAACAATTCCTTCTTATGAAGGTGATGAGCCCACCAAGGCCGCAGATGAAGCCAACAGCTATGTGTTTGCTGGCTGGGATCCCACGCCTGAAGCTATTGTCGGCGATACTTCTTACAAGGCAATCTTCACTCCAGTAGATCGACTCTACACGGTGGTCTGGCTCAATGACGATGGGACTGAGCTTGCTCGCGTGGAGGAAGTGACGCTCGCTGAGATTCCCGAGTATGATGGCGATGCTCCCACAAAGGAAGCAACTGCTGAATTCTCTTATGTCTTTAGCGGGTGGGATCAGAGCATTGCTGTCGAGAAGCAGGTCATAACCTTCACAGCTACGTTCGAGCCCACGGTGAATCAATACACCGTGAGATGGCTCAACGACGATGGCACTGAGGTGAGGTCTGAACAGGTTGCGTATGGCGACACCCCCGTATACACAGGTGTAGAGCCAAGCAAGGCTGATGACGAGAAGTACACCTACACGTTCTCGGGCTGGACTCCTGAAATTGTGGCAGTGTCTGGTGACGTGGATTACACCGCGACCTACGATGCCAAGCCTCGTACCTTCACCGTCCAATGGCTCAACGCAGACGGCACTCCTCTCGAGACTGACGAGAACGTTGAGTACGGTGTGATTCCTACATATGATGCCTCTGAGCCCACGCTAGCATCTGACGGCACGACAACCTATGCCTTCAAGGGTTGGAGTCCCGAGATATCAGAGGTAACGGGCGACGTGACCTATACGGCGACTTATATCAAGACCGGCTGGGTGACTGACGAGAACGGTACTACCTACCTGATTGATGACGAAGTCGCCTACAAGAACCAGATTGCCAAGATAGGTGATGAGACATATCTCTTTGATGCCAATGGCTATCTGGCCAAGGACTATGGTCTCAAGCGCGTTATCAATGGTGATGAGATTAATTACTACTACTTTGACGAGGATGGCAAGGCCGTTCGCAACGTGCCGATGGGAGGCCAGAACTATTGGGTCTCCAAGACCAATGGGCTTCCGCTTCCTGTTTGGGGTTACTACTTTGACGAGAACGGCGTCATCTTGCATGATCCCGACACAAGCAGGGTGGGCATCTTTGAGGACGAGAATGGCAAGCTCTGCTACTACATCGACGGCGTGAAGGTCCACATGGGCATGGTCAAGGTCGGGGATGACTACTATTACGTGCGTGGTTCGGGAGAGCTCGTCGTTGACCGCTCCTACTACTGCACCGACGTCAACTCCACCGGCTTCGAGCCCGGCACCTACACCTTCGACGCTCAGGGCCGCATGGTCGTCGAGCAGCCCGACGACAGGACCGGCATCTTCGAGGAGGACGGCAGCCTCTACTACTACGAGCACGGCAGGCGCACCTACGCGGGCCTGATCGAGATAGACGGCTCCTACTACTACGTCAAGACCTCCGGCGAGGTCGTCCACGGCCAGAGGTACTGGATCTCCAAGACCAACGGGCTCAAGCCCGAGGCCTCCTACGAGTTCGACGAGGACGGCAAGATGGTCACCTCCCAGGAGGAGCCCAAGAACGGCTTCTACGAGGAGGAGGGGGCCCTCTGGTACTACGTCGACGGCGCGAAGTCCTACGCGGGCCTCATCGAGGTCGACGGCTCCTACTACTACGTGAAGACCTCCGGCGAGGTCGTCCGCGGCAGGAGCTACTGGATCACCAAGACCAACGACCTCCTGCCCGAGGCGTCCTACGAGTTCGCGGACGACGGTAAGATCGTCCTGCCGAAGGAGCCCGACCCCTCCGAGGCCAAGCAGGGCATCGTCGCCGAGGACGGCAGCCTCTACTACTACGAGAACGGCCAGCGCACCTACGCTGGCGTCTTCGAGCTCGACGGGTCCTACTACTACGCCAAGACCAGCGGCGAGGTGGTCCACGGCAGGAGCTACTGGATCTCCAAGACCAACGGCCTGGTGGCCGAGAAGTCCTACGAGTTCGCCGAGGACGGGAAGATGGCTATTTAGATTGCGCATCCCTCGTGAGCCCAGAAGTAAGCAACTGTGCTCACGAGGGCGTTTGCTGCGTCGATATAAGTAGGGAGGTGAGAGCGAAACAGTGTGGAGTTTTGTGCTGGGCCACTCATTGATGGCAATGCTTGCATGTGGTGTGATTACAGCATCTGTGTGGTATTACCTTATGAGAAGAAGGCTCAATGCGGGTGCCTTCGGTGCGATTGCCATAGCGCTTCTTTGTTCTACATGGGGCGTCTTTTGCTTGAAGATCTTCTCTTTATTTGAGGCAATAATAGCGACAACCGTGAATGGCCATCCGTATGAGCCTGCGAATATGAGTCTCTTCGGGGCGGTATTCTTGGACCCCTTGCTTACTTACGTTATTGCAAAGGTCAAGAGGATTGATTTTAAGAATGCGTACGACATTTTCTGCATCGGATACATGCTGCCGATTCTCTTTGGTAGAACAAACTGTTTCTTCGCGGGCTGTTGTGTAAGTGGCACTTTCTATTATCCGATCATCGGGACAGTTGTATGGCCTATACGCGAAATAGAAGTGCTTTACTACCTAGGCTTCATTGCGGTATTTGCTCCGAGAATCATGAGAAAAGAGACATGTGGTGAAGTATACCCACTGTTCATGGCTTCATATGGAGTTTTGCGGTTCGTTCTAGAGTGGACGCGAGAACTGTATTACCCCATTGGTCCGCTACACCTATCTCACATTTGGGCATTGATTAGCTTTGCAATCGGCTTGGTTCTATACAAGCGAGTTTTATCTACTGGTGCAAGTGCTGCTGTTGGCAGAGTCGGGAAGACTGGAGGAACAACAAGATGAGCGAACGACAAGAGCGCCTGCTGATTCGCAGGTCACTGAAACACCTATTGACCTATTGTTTATCGTTTTCACTTGTGCTTCAGACGCTTATGCTGACAGCCTGGCCGACCATTGCATATGCGGCTAGTGTAACCACAGGTATCGCTGGCCTAACCGCCGATAGTTCAGGCGATGGCAAATGGAGTTCCTCAAATGGGACAATAACTGGCTCTGTAAGCCCTAAGAGTTCTTCTGGTTGTACAAGTACGTCTTATTCAGCGCAAACAGGAAAGCTGACGCTTGAAAACTCGACTGATTACAGGGCAAATTTGTCCATCTATATCTCTATCACTAAAGCATCCGGTTCAATTACTCTGGGACAAGATAAAATAGAGGCAGCGGATACACATATTGTAGCGCTAGATCCAGGTCAAACTATTGTTATAGAAATCACATCAGGTGCTAGTGAAGGAGCGACCACCGGTATTGCCATTTCAGACATTAGTCTTACCCCGATAACAGACATAGATACAACTTTTAATCCAGCTCAGAACGGCAACTATACAGTTGACGGGGAGACAATTAGTGAAATCATTACAAAGACAAAGTCTTCGGATGTGTCTTATTCGCTAGTTGCCACCCCGGACAAAGGGTATAAATTCTTGAGATGGTATGACGCCGAGACAAACGCAACCCTTTCGACAACCCCTTCAACAAGCTTGTATTCCCTTGAGCCGAGGACTATTTCTGCCGAGTTCGTTAGTGCTGATACTCCTGTCTTCGATGTGGACACGACCTTCTTTACCGACTTGAATCAGGCGGTTGCTTATGCGCAATCAAACAACAAGAGCAAGATTACACTGATTAGCGATGGCACATTACCTGCGGGTGATTACACGATTCCCTCTGGTAAGACACTGCTCATTCCCTTCGATGAGGCTCAGACTCTGTATACAACAAAGCCTGATGTGGTTTATGGCTCTCATGCCAACCCAAGTGCATTTAGAACGCTAACAATGACTGATGGAGCCAATATTACCGTCGAGAACGGTGGCGCAATCAGTGTCGGTTCTAAGCTGAGCGCTACAGGGACGGGAAGCGGATCCTGGAATGGTACGCCAACTGACAAGCACGGCAGAATCCATATGTCCTCTGGTAGTTCTATCACGCTCAATAGCGGTGCGGCCCTTTATGCCTACGGCTATATCAGCGGCAGTGGATCTGTTACTGCAAATAGTGGTTCTGAAGTATGGGAGTGTTTCCAGATTAGGTGCTGGCGAGGAGGTACTGCCACCTCTGGCATGGCCGATAACAGTCAAAAGGTTTTCCCTTTGAATCAGTATTATGTCCAGAACATCGAAGCGCCGCTTACCCTCCATGCTGGAGCAGTTGAGAAGGTATATACCGCTGTTAATATGAGTAGTCAGGCGTTTGCGGCCAGCGCCCAGTTTATCGGTACTGGCGGAATGTTCAACCCGAGTGGGAGTATTACAAAGCGCTATGAAGGTGCTGCTGATCGCATAGCATTTGATATTGAGGGCGATGCAACCCTTCGGCCCATGAGCCTGAGAATTACAGGGCTCCCTTTGATTGGCACGCTCGATCTTGATACAAGTGATTACGCTCTTCCCATCAATAGCAACATTACGATAAATGTAAAATCGGGTACTACTATTCTTGATGGACAGGATATAGCACTTCTACCTTCTGCAGAACTAAATATTGCCAGTGGTGCAACTGCCGAAATTGGGGGAGGTAGCAAGCCCAGCAACCTCTACGTATACGACAAGGATCAATGGGGTCCATATGCGGTCAGTGGATCACAGCTAGTTCCAGTCGGTTACTCAACTGTGAATGGGACGACTGCCAAGCGGACTGCAGCAGGTCTTTCGGATGCAGTTGTTGATATTAACGGTACGCTCAATGTAAAAGGTCAGTTCTATACGACAGAGAGCGGTGCTAGTGTAATTAGTAGCGATGCAACGGGCAAAGTTATCCAGGCTGCTGCACCGGGTTCTCAGACAAAAACACACCAGGCAACACAGAGTGGCTCGAGCATGACCTATGCTGAAATACCCATCACAGCCGCTCAACTTCAGAATGCTGATGGGACTTATGTCAAGACTAGCGATTCGCATGCAGGCGACGAGATTCCTTATACGGTCAATCGCTGGGGTACTGGCGAGTCGATCAAGGTAACGTTTGATAAGAACGAAGCGAACGCTACTGGTGAAATGTCTGATCTTAACGGTACATCCGGCAAGGAGCTTGAGCTTACGCCGAATGCGTTCGAGTACGAGGGACATACCTTTACTGGTTGGAATACCGAAGCTGATGGTTCTGGCGAATCTTATGCAAACAAGGCAAAGGTAACTCTCGATGCCGATACCACGCTCTACGCACAGTGGGAGACAAGTAAGTACACCATTAAGTTCGTGAATGACGATGCGAACAGCACTGTGCTGCAAGAGTCTCTGGTCGAGCACGGAACCATGCCTGAGTACACGGGTGAGATCCCGACTAAGGATGGTACCGCTCAGTACACCTATACCTTCGATGGTTGGAATTCCGAGATTGTTGCGGCAACTGCCGACGCAACTTACAAGGCGACGTATACTGCCGAGACCAACAAGTACACGGTTAAGTTCGTCGACGAGAATGGCGATGAGATTAAGAGTGACGAGCTTGAGTACGGCGCAGCGATCGTCGCTCCTGAAGCTCCGACTAAGGAGAGCACGGCTCAGTACACCTTCGCCTTCGATGGTTGGTATGACGGTGAGACCAAGCTTGGAGAGAATGATGTAGTTGTTGGTAATGCTACCTATGCACCGAGATTCACGAAGACTGTCAACACCTACACCATCACCTGGAACATTGAGGGCACCAAGACTGAGCAGACTTACGAGTATGGTGCAACACCTGTTTACAGCGGCGAAGAGCCCACGAAGGAGGGGGGCGAAGAGTTCACCTACACCTTCGCAGGCTGGTCGCCCGAGATTGCAACTGTTACTGGTGATGCTGAGTATCTCGCACAATTCAAAGAGGTGAAGAATTCATATACGATTACCTTCAAGAACGAGGACGGCACTGTTCTGCAGTCCACGGAAGTTGAGTACGGTGAAACACCCAGCTTTAACAGTGACACCCCGACCAAGGCTTCTACTGATCAGTACACCTACACGTTCGACAAGTGGACGCCTGAGGTTACTGCGGTTACTGGCGAGGCAGAATACACCGCCACGTACACCAAGACTGTTAATGAGTACACCATCACGTGGCTCAATGATGATGGCACGCAGATTGATACGACGACTGTTGCTTACGGCGAAGTTCCGACGCATCCCGACGCAGTCAAGTATCCTGACGCTCAGTACACCTACACGTTCGACAAGTGGACGCCTGAGGTTGTCTCGGTAACTGGAGATGCTACTTACACCGCGACATATACCAACACCGTTAACAAGTACGAGGTTAAGTGGGTCAACGAAGACGGTACGCTGCTCAAGACTGATGAGGTAGAGTACGGCAATAAGCCTGTTTATGAGGACGAGACGCATCAGACTCCGACCAAACCTGATACAGAAGAGTACACGTATGCATTTGCTGGTTGGAGCCCGACTGTGGGTGAGGTCACGGGTGATGTCACTTACAAGGCTACCTACTCCAAGAGCGACAAGCTCTACAACGTGATTTGGGTTGACGATGTGATTGACCCCGAAACTCAGAAGCCTGTGGTGCTCAAAACTGCCGAGGGCGTCAAGTACAACGGCATTCCCGCCTACGAGGATGCGGACCACGAGATCCCGACCAAGGACGCCGACGCGCAGTACACCTACACGTTCAAGGAGTGGGCACAGACCCTCGATCCGGACACGCTGACTTACACTCTTACCGCCGTATACGACAAGGTTGTCAACACATACACGGTTACCTGGGCAAACTATGACGGAGTGACCATCGAAACTGATGAAAACATCCCCTACGGCGAAATGCCAGAATTTAACGGCGCGAATCCGACTCGTGACGCTGACGCTCAGTACACCTATAGTTTCAAGGGCTGGAATAAGACGATCGAGAAAGTGACTGGCGATGTCACATATACCGCCGAGTACAACATGGCTGTTAATGCGTACACGATTACATTCGTGGACGACGGCGATGTGGTTCTCCTGACCAAGACCCTTGAGTATGGCGTGATGCCTGAGTATACGGGTGAAGCTCCAGCCAAGGCAGAGACCTTCAACGCCACGTACACATTTGCTGGTTGGACGCCTACGATTGAAGTCGTGACTGGTGAGGCCACCTACAAGGCTCAGTTCAATGAGTTGCTCAAGAATGGCTGGACTCAGTGGGAAGGCAACACCTACTTCATGATTAATGGTGAGCCTGTCAAGGGTCTCTACACGACCGAGTCCCAGGATGGAAGCCACGAGGGTACGTTTGCGTTTGATCCCAAGACGGGGGTCTTCCTGAGCGGCCTCAATGATGTCAATGAATTCGAAGGAGAAATCTACTTCTTCAAGGCCGGTGAAGTCCAGAAGAATAAGGGTCTAACGCGTGTAATCAAGGATGGCCAGATTCTCTACTACTACTTCCAGGAGGATGGTAAGGCTGTTCGTGACGTGCCAGAGGGAGGTCAGGACTTCTGGGTGGAGAACGCCAATGGTCTCGCACTTCCCAAGTGGGGTTACTTCTTCAACGAAGATGGAACCATCATTCACAACGCGGATACCTCGTTGTATGGCATTCATGCAGACGAGAATGGTGTACTTTGCTACTACATCGATGGCGTGAAGGCGCATGTCGGCATGGTTAAGGTTGGAGACGATTACTACTACGCTAAGAGCCGCGGTAATCTCGTCGTTGGCACTTCCTACTACTGCACCGACGTCAACTCCACCGGCCTCGAGCCCGGGACCTACACCTTCGACGCTCAGGGGCGCATGGTCGTCGAGCAGCCCGACGACAGGACCGGCATCTTCGAGGAGGACGGCAGCCTCTACTACTACGAGCACGGCAAGCGCACCTACGCCGGCCTGATCGAGATAGACGGCTCCTACTACTACGTGAAGACCTCCGGCGAGGTCGTCCACGGCCAGAGGTACTGGATCTCCAAGACCAACGGGCTCAAGCCCGAGGCCTCCTACGAGTTCGACGGGCAGGGCCGCATGGTCGACGCCCAGGCGGAGCCCAAGAACGGCTTCTACGAGGAGGACGGCACCCTCTGGTACTACGTCGACGGCGCGAAGTCCTACGCGGGCCTCATCGAGGTCGACGGCTCCTACTACTACGTGAAGACCTCCGGCGAGGTCGTCCGCGGCAGGAGCTACTGGATCACCAAGACCAACGACCTCCTGCCCGAGGCGTCCTACGAGTTCGCGGACGACGGTAAGATCGTCCTGCCGAAGGAGCCCGACCCCTCCGAGACCAAGCAGGGCATCGTCGCCGAGGACGGCAGCCTCTACTACTACGAGAACGGCCAGCGCACCTACGCTGGCGTCTTCGAGCTCGACGGCTCCTACTACTACGCCAAGACCAACGGCGAGGTCGTCCACGGCAGGAGCTACTGGATCTCCAAGACCAACGGCCTGGTGGCCGAGAAGTCCTACGCCTTCGCCGAGGACGGGAAGATGGCGGTGTAGTCTCACCAAACGTAGGTGAATGACAGCAATGGGGGCAGGAGTCTCTGCCCCCATTGCTTGCTATTTCGAAGAGTCATTGAATGCCCAAAGTTCTACAGATAAACAGCGTGTATGGTATAGGCAGCACTGGCCGATTGACACGAGATCTGCATCACGCATTGGTGAGGGACGGATTCGAATCAATTGTCTTGTATGGGCGTGGACCGAGTTCGCAAGATGAGTGCGTGATTCGTGTATGCAGCGACCTCTATGGAAAAGCGCAAAGTCTGGCGAGCAGATTGACGGGACTCTCCTATGGGGGATGTTCACTATCAACAGCCACGATTCTCAAGATAATGAGCAAGGCGCAGCCTGATATCGTTCACCTGCAGTGCGTCAATGAGCATTTTGTCAATGTATACAGGTTGATGAGTTGGCTTCGTGACAGTCAGATACGTACTATCTTGACGCTTCACGCTGACTTTATGTTCACTGCAAACTGTGGAAGCTCACTCGGATGTGAAGGCTGGCAGGATGGCTGTCGAGTATGTCCAAATGTAAAGAGAGCAACGAAGAGCCTGTTGCTGAATCGGACAGCAGAAAGTTATAATCGGCTTAGGATCGCATTCGATGGGTTTGGCGATCGATTGAGTGTCGTGTCGGTCTCACCGTGGTTGATGGAGCGTGCAAAGAACTCTCCAATACTTGGGAGCTTCAAACACTCAACGATCATGAATGGAGTGGATACAACCACCTTTCAGCCAACAGAGTCACAAGACATCAGGCGATTGCATGGTCTTACCAATAGAATCGTCCTTCACGTAACGGCACAGTTCGATGATTCGCCTAGCCACCTTAAAGGCGGGTCGTATGTCTTTGAGCTCGCTCGTCGTATGTCTAACGATCCCGTGACTTTTGTGGTTATCGGTCCCTCCCGAGTATCAGGTACGGTGCCCAACAACGTCCTAATGCTCGGGAAGCTGTCTGAAGCAAGCGAATTGGCTCGATGGTACAACGTCGCATCTTGTACGCTGTTAACCAGCAAGCAGGAGACCTTTTCTCTCGTATGTGCCG
>Ga0256406_1004736_pt1 | contig 15207 bp, 15 predicted proteins | sample RumenRJG_03DNA_FD_185986 | JGI IMG/M metagenome (GOLD analysis project Ga0256406, IMG submission 185986) | Bovine rumen microbial communities from Lethbridge, Alberta, Canada - RJG_03 | ecosystem: Host-associated > Mammals > Digestive system > Stomach > Rumen | place: Canada: Alberta | collected... | reverse complement strand
ACACATTGGTTATGTGTCGGCGAATATTGGACTCTTCTTTATCGAAGAGCACAGCCATCTGTTTTGTATTCAGCCACACAGTCTCTCCTTCCAGCTTGACATCAAGTTGGGTCTTGCCATCCTCGCTCTGGTAGATGACGATTTCGTTGTTCAGGTCTATCTGCTGCATTGCTTCATGAGTTATCGTAAGCTATTGCTTGCAAAGATAATATATTTATTCTATACTCCGCATGATTACATTGGAAAATAAGCTTGGGTTCATACTGTGAGAGATGCAGGAATTAGTCAAGCTCTACCTCCCGTAGGCTTTCCCCTATCCGCCTATAGGGAAATGTCTATGGTAATTATCCCCACAAATTGCTACCTTTGCCGTGAAAGCAAAAAAGACAAATATGAAATCAAGATTAACCAAACATTCCTTTCTCGTTTGCATGATGCTGCTGATTGGTTGCTTGAACATGATGGCAAAAAGAGCCCACATTGAGCGGGGCATGACCAAACAACAAGTGACGAGCATCTTAGGTCAGCCCGACAACGCCAGTTTTGATGAGAATGGTGAGACTTGGGAGTATTTTAAAAGTACGTTTATGAGCAACTACACCAATCGCATCGTAGTGTATTTCGATAGGGACGATCGGGTGAGAGCCTGTCAGTCCTCAACTATCGATTCTCAGTCCAACACGCCCTTGGGCTATGGGCGCCGTCCTGGTGCTTATCCGGCAGTGCCCGTGCCGAATCCAGACTGTTACAGTCTCGATGACGAGTCGTACACATTATTATATAATAAGGTGAGGGACGCCAGCTTTGACGACAACCGCTTTGATCTTATCCAAGTAGCTTGTCTTGGCTGTTGGTTCAGTTGCAGTCAGGTGGCCGGTTTGCTCAAGCTGTTCTCGTTCAGTAATGCCAAGTTAAAGGCGCTGGGCATGATGGCTCGTCGCATTACAGATCCGCAGAACGCAGTCGAAATATACCGGATGTTTGATTTCTCCTCAGACAAGGACAAAGCTGCTGAGATGATGGGAGACCATAACTTATATCCCTAACCATGTTTTCAGTGCTGAGGCTTTCTCCCGGCTGCACAGTACCTCGGTGTCGGGGCGGAGTCGCTCAGCTAGGTCTTCGTACGTCTCACCACGACCACCGGTCCGCAGTCGCTTGCCCGCTTCAACATGTACAGCGAACAATATCGGTTCTGCTGATCCCGCTACTTCAACCTCTATGAATTCATAGGGTCTGCCTAATGCATTGCGTGATATGGTGTTAAGACTTTAGGTGAGTGATGGCTGAAAACGTCTCTTGAGACTGTACGTCTGCGCAGTGATCTTAAGGAGATCTTAAGGAACAGTTAAGGTAATCTTAAGCCTCTTTGGTTTTAAAGTCCGTAACTTTGCATCGTCAAAAGAAAACAAGGATTACAAACGATTAAAACATACAGATTATGGACAAGAAGAAATCAATCGAGGCTTTGCAGTTCCTCGCAACAGAGTTGTCAAACGGTGCATTCGTTCATCTTGCACAGGGCTAGTATTTCGAGTCTCTCGGCTTCAAGAAGCTTGGTGAGAAATACACTGGTCACTATCAGGAGGAGATGCAGTGGGTGGAGAAGTTCATGGCCCGCATCCTCGACCTCGGTGGCGAGGTGAAGGTAGAGGACCGCAAGGGTCGTGAAATCGTGAAGGCTCCTTTAGACTACGTCAAGGCCGACCTCGCTATCCAAGAGAAGGGTGTAGAGATGCTCTACGGCTGCGTAGCTAATGTCTGTGGCGATCCAACTACTTACGACCTGCTGAAGGCGTATCTCGCTGACGAGGAGGAAGACCTCTACTGGAGTCAGGAGCAGGTGGAGATGGCTCAGATGATCGGCGAGCAGAACTGGCTGGTCAAGCAGCTGTAAGCGACAACAACCATAATAGATAGAAACTCCTGACACCCTACCGGGTGGGTGACAGTAGATAATGGAGGTGAAAGATGTGATAAGTAACTTCACTGACTTCGCCTCCCATTATTGTTTTTCCCATTTATTTCTTACTTTTGCAGACGATAAGCAGGAGACACGGTGTCTCGCCGTGCAAGAATGTGCGGCGGGGACGCCGCGCCTCCTACTACAAAGACAGTGAATAACTGCTTAGTGATACAGAAGGGAAAAAGCAAATAACGAAAAAATGAATAGAAATCAACAAATCATCCGCACGAGTGTGGTGGGCATTGCTGCCAACCTTTTCCTCGCGGCCTTCAAAGCTGTGGCAGGATGGGTAGCCGGTTCGGTGGCCATCATCATGGATGCGGTCAACAACTTGAGCGATGCTCTCTCGTCGGTCATCACCATTGTGGGCACCAAGCTGTCGGAGAAACCCGCAGACCGTGAGCATCCCTTTGGCTACGGGCGCGTAGAGTATTTCAGTGCCATCATCATCTCGGTCATCGTGCTCTCCACGGGAATTCTTTCGTTGGTAGAGAGTGTGAAGAAGATCTTCAATCCTACGCATCCGTCCTACACCGCCATTACGCTGACCATCATCATCGTGGCCATCGTGGTGAAGCTCGTCCTCGGCTGGTATGTGAAGAAACAGGGAAAGCAGTTGCAGAGCAACGCTTTGGAGGCCAGTGGCGCTGATGCCACCTTCGATGCCGTGGTGACGCTCTCTACGCTTGTCTCCGCCGGAATCATGCTCTTCACGGGACTCAACCTCGACGGCATCCTCGGTTCGATTATCTCGCTCGTCATCATCAAGGCAGGCATAGAGATGATAGGAGCACCCGTGGGTCAGCTGCTTGGAGAGAGCATCTCCAAGGAGATGATGGTCAACATCAAGAGCGACGTGAAGCAGTTTGCCGGTGTGCTCGGCGTCTACGACATCATCCTCAACTACTACGGTCCCAATGCCATCATCGGTTCGCTCCACGTCAGCGTGCCCGAATCCATGACGGCCAACCGCATCCATGGGCTCACCCGGTCCATCACCAAACTGCTCTACGACAAATACCACATCATCGTCACCGTGGGTATCTATGCCGTTTGTGACCACGGCAAGGAAAGTGAACTGCAAAAAGGCGTGATGGCTTTCCTGAAGAGTTACCCCCACATCGAGCAGATACACGGCTACTTCTATCTTGAGGAGAAGCGCACCGTCACTTTCGACGTGGTGCCCGACGACAGCATCCACGACGACAACGCCTTCCAATATCAGCTCCTTCAGGCCATCCGTAAGGTTTATCCCGGCTATATCTTCAACATCGTCATCGATCACATCTATTGCAAATAAACTATGGCTAAGATACTAATCGTAGAGGACGAGCCCGGCATCTACACCTTCCTCCAAGAGAGACTTGCCGACGAGGGTTACGAAACACTTGTCGCCCTGACGGCTATGATGCCTTGCGTAACTTCGGGGAGTGGCATCCCGACCTGGTGCTGCTCGACTGGATGCTGCCCACGATGGACGGCATCGAGGTGTGCCGGCGCATCCGTGAGACCGACGAGACGACGCCCGTGCTTTTTCTCACTGCCAAGGACGGCGTGGAGGATACCATCAAAGGACTGCGCACGGGGGCCAACGACTACATCAAGAAGCCGTTCTCCTTTGAGGAACTCGTGGAGCGTATCAAGATTCACTTCCGCAACCGGCAGCACGACGACATCCTGCGGTTAGGCGAGATCGTCGTCAACCTCACCACCCATCAGGTGCAGGCCCACGATAAGGACGTACAACTTACGAGCCGTGAGTTTGACCTGCTCACTTATTTCATCCGTCACAAAGACCGCGTCTGTTCTCGTGAGGACATCATCAAGGACGTGTGGGGCATCGACTTCCAGTACGACACGGGTGTCATCGATGTGTTTATGAACGCACTGCGCAAGAAACTCGGTATGAAGTCCGACGGATATATCAAGACGATCCGTGGCGTAGGATTCATCGCCACAGACAAATAACGCTACTCCAATATAGAAGATAATGACCAACGATATTGACCAGAAGAAGCAAGAAGAGGTACAGAAAGCACGGTCTCAAATATCAAGCTTTGTTTGTTTATAAGGCACTTTTCGCGCAGGTTCTCGCAGTAGCGAACAGATTTCATCACTGCTTCCTGGCTGTTTCAATCTCCAAATTTCCGCATAAAAGGTTTTTCGGTTTTTGTTAAAAAATAAAGCCACAGGTTTTGTCGGTTGTGCCCTTATTGTACTTAATGTACTACAACTACTTGAAGAGTTTGAACTGAAAGTCTATCTCCAGGACTTGTCACAAAACTTTAGGACTGACAATAAAGGCGCACAACCCGTTTCGTATTGTGCGCCTTTGATTGTTACTGCTGTTGGAAATATTGTTTCCCATCACTGACGAATGACGTTACTTTATGTTCGGTGAGTAATGTGCCTAATGCCGTCATCAGCGCGAAGGGGTCTATTTCTGTCTCATATTGCAATTCATAGAAGCTTAGTGGCTTCCCTGACTTGCCGAATATATCAAGCAGAATCTTTATATTCTTATATCTTTCGTTCATAACTGTAAGTTTAACTGCTCTTCTTGTAGGTTACTATTGCCACACCCCACATCACCAGCGCGAAGGCGGTGAGGACAATGAGATGAGTAGAGAAGTTGATTATGCCGGAGCCTTTCAGATAGACCATTCGCATGACCTCGATAAACCATCTTAATGGGTTTGCGTAGGTTAGAATCTGTGCCCACTCTGGCATTGATGCTACCGGGGTGAACAGTCCGCTCATGAGGATGAACACCATCAGGAAGAAGAACATTAGGAACAATGCCTGCTGCATTGTATCTGAGCGGTTGCTGATTATCAGTCCCAATCCAGACACCACGATGATATATAATGAGGTGAAAAGGAAAATAGTGGCGACTGAGCCCAACGGCACGAGTCCGTAGACAAGCCAGGCGAGAATCATGGAGTAGGTCAGCACGAAGAATCCGACAATCCAGTAGGGAATGAGCTTGGAGAGAATAAACTCCACCTTGCCCACCGGCGAGACGTTCATTGCCTCCATAGTGCCTTTCTCCTTCTCGCCTACGATGTTGAGTGCAGGAAGGAAGCCGGAGAGCATTGTGAGCATCATTACCATCAGCGCCGGCACCATGAACACTTTATAGTCGAGATGGGGATTGTACTTGTAGCGCGGAGCGACATTGAAAGAAGCGTAGTGTTTGGCAGCATTGTTCGCACCGTTCTCCTCGCGCAAGTCGGCGGCATAGTCCTGGACGATTCCGGCAACGTAAGAGCTGCCGAGTCCGCTCTTCTGTCCGTCCACTGCGTTGGCGAGAATCATCACGGGAGCCGTGCCCTGTGTCACGAGGCTTTTCTCAAAGTCTTGCGGTATATTGAGGATGATGTCGACATTGCCGCTGTTGATGCCCTTCATGGCATCATTGTAAGTTGCGGAGTAGTCTTTCAGCGTAAAATACTTCGAGGCTGCTGCCTTGTAGATGAGACGCTCCGATGTAGTGGAGTGGTCGCTGTCGATGACGCCGAGCTTCAACCCTTTCACTTCCTGGTTGGCTGCCCACGGCATGATGAGTAGCATCACGGTGGGGAGCATGACAAAGAGTTTCGGCAGGAACGGGTTGCGGAACATCTGCTTGAACTCCTTCTTTATGAGAAATGGTAGTGCTTTCATAATTACTCAAGTCTAATCTTAAACTTCTTTATTGCTACTGCCAGGAAGAGGGCTGCCATGCATGCGAGGATTACGAACTCCTTGATGACGAACTGCAAGCTCACACCCTGTATCATCAGTTTGCGGATGGCGTCGATAAACCACCGTGCCGGAATGATTGCACTAAGGTCTTTAAGCCACCACGGCATTGCCTCTACCGGGAACATCATGCCTGAGAGAAGTATCGTAGGCAGCATCAGTACCATTGACGAGAGCAACATTGCGGCAAGCTGCGACTGCGCTATTGATGAGATGAGAAGTCCTAACGACAGTGCCATGAAGATGTAGACCAGTGCCAGGGCGACGATTGTGAGCAACGAGCCAGCAATAGGTATGTGGAGAAGGAATCGCGCCACACAAAGCGTCGTGACAAGGTCTATACTGGAGATGCAGAAGTAAGGTATCGCCTTGGCTATCACTATGTAAGATGGCGGCAGCGGCGATGCAAGAAGCACCTCCATTGTGCCGGTCTCACGCTCACGGACGATGGCTATACTGCTCATCATAGCGCAGATAAGCAACAGCATCATTCCGATAACGCCGGGAACGAAGTTGTACTCCGACTTCTGCTGTGGGTTGAAGAGCATCTTCATCTGTGGTACGATCTGGAATTGTGGACGTATGCCCGACTGCTGCATCAGCTCACGCTGGTAGTCATTCAGAATCTGCGTGGCATAGTTGACGCGCATGGAAGCCTGGTTGGGCTCCGAGCCGTCGGCAAGAATCTGTATGGATGCCTCGCGGGTGTGCAGCATGTCATCGGCGAAGTTGTCGCTGAACGCAAGGCAGAGATTTATCTCTCCGCTCTTGAACAGGTCCTCGACTTCACTGAGGTCTTTCACCTCGCGGTCTATTTCAAAATATTTATTGTTGGAGAATCGCTCTATAATCTTCTGCGTCACAGCATCGTGCGACGGGTCGTAGATGGCGAGTTTCGTATTCTTTACCTCCGTGGTGATGGCAAAACCGAAGAGCATCATCATGATGATGGGCATCGCCAGCAGGATGAGCATCGTGCGGGGGTCGCGGAGAATATAGAGAAACTCCTTTTTAACAAATGCAAGAAACTGTTTCATAATTAACTGCGTTTTGCTGTTCGTGCCAAGGCGAAGAACACACCGTACATATCCTTGACCCCAAATTGTTTCTTCAGTTTGGCGGGCGTATCGAGAGCCTCTATCTTACCGTCAACCATTATGCTCACACGGTCGCAGTATTCAGCCTCGTCCATATAGTGGGTGGTGACGAAAACTGTGATGCCACGGTCAGCGGCGCGATAGATGAGTTCCCAGAACTGACGGCGTGTGATAGGGTCAACGCCGCCCGTCGGCTCATCAAGGAATACTATCTGCGGGTCGTGGAAGATGGCGAGAGAGAAAGCAAGCTTCTGCTTCCAACCAAGAGGCAGTGATGCCACCATAGTGTTGCGCTCGTCTTTGAAACCGAGTTCTTCCAACACCTTGTCTATACGCTCTTTGATGGCGCTGCGCTTCATGCCGTAGATGCCGCCGAAGAGCGTGAGGTTCTCAGCCACCGTGAGGTCGTCGTAGAGAGAGAACTTCTGACTCATATATCCGATGTGGCGCTTCACCTGTTCGTGCTGTTTTGCCACATCATAGCCAGCCACCGTCGCGCTGCCGTCGGAGGGTTGTGAGAGTCCGCAGAGCATTCGCATGGCGGTCGTCTTTCCGGCTCCGTTGGCACCAAGAAATCCAAATATCTCGCCCTCGTGTACCTGGAACGTGATGTGGTTGGTAGCTATGAAGTCGCCGAATTGCTTCGTCAGACCTTTAGCGTCGATAACTATTATGTCGGTCATAATTTTCTAATTTATTGTTGACAGAGCCATGAAGCAGTCCTCGATGCTTGCCTTGGTAGGCTTGATGACAATGTCGTCGTGGCCTTTGGCTTTCAAGAAACTGTTGAGATGGTCTTGCGTGCCACCTTCTTTAACCGTCAGGTGGAAACACTCGCCAAACGAGAAGGTGGTGTCGGTAAATTCCCACTCACGCAGGTCGTCGAGAAGCTGGTGCATCTTGTTGCTGCTCACCATCCAGAGAGTCTTGGCGTAGTCGTCAATGATGCCCTGTGGGGTGTCTATCGTCAGGAACTTGCCGCTCTGTATCAATGCTATGCGGTCGCATTGCATTGCCTCGTCCATGTAAGGAGTAGAGACAATGATGCTGAGGTTGTGCTCCTTCTTCAGCTTTTGCAGCATCTGCCAGAACTCCGCACGGCTAACAGGATCTACTCCCGTTGTAGGCTCGTCGAGGAAAAGAACGCGTGGAGCGTGTATGAGAGCGCATGAGAGAGCCAGTTTCTGCTTCATGCCACCAGAGAGTTTCCCTGCACGGCGTTTCTTGAATGGCTCTATCTGCTGGTAGATGTCTTTCACGAGGTCGTAGTTCTCTTCAATGCTCGTTCCGAATATCGTGGCAAAGAAGTTGAGATTCTCTTCCACGGTCATCGTCTGGTAGAGCGAGAACCGTCCTGGCATGTAGCCTATGCGCTTGCGGATTTCACGGAAGTCCTTGACAACGTCAAGACCATCCACCGTAGCACTTCCGCTGTCCGGCAACAGGAGGGTGGTGAGGATGCGGAAGAACGATGTCTTGCCGGCTCCGTCAGGACCTATCAGGCCGAAGATCTCACCTTCGTCAACATTGAAGGAGATACCGTTCAGTGCCTGCACCCTTCCGTCGTCGTAGCTCTTCTTGAGATTGTTTACTGTTACAATAGCCATAGACTAAAACTTAACATCTCCGTACATTCCCCTCTTTATCAGTCCGTCATTCTTGACGGAAATCTTTACGGCATAGACAAGGTTGGCACGCTCGTCACGGGTCTGGATAGTCTTAGGAGTGAACTCTGCCTTGTCGCTAATCCAAGTCACAACGCCTTTGTAAGCCTTGCGATTTTTCTTATCCTGGTCGGCATAGACAGTCACCTTCTGTCCAAGCCTTACAGTTGTCAGCTGGTCGGCAGTGATGTAAGCACGGAGTTTCATGTCGGTAATGTTGGAAACCTTGAACAGCGCACGGCCTGGAACGGCGTATTCGCCTTGCTCCGCATACTTTGAGAGAACAACACCACTTACCGGAGAGATAATCTTGGAGTTGTTTATTTGGTCGTCAACCTGTGCTGACTGAGCGTCAACGCCAGTGCTTTGAGCCTCAAGCCCTGCGCCCTGCTCACGGAAGCTGCGGTTGCTAGAGTCAATCTGCTCCTGAGTAGCTGCGAGTTGCTTCTGCAATACGCTGATTTGGTACTTTATGTCATCGACTTGCTTCTGTGTTGCGGCACCGTCCTTCAGAAGACCCTGATAACGGTGGAGCTCACGCTGCTGGTTGGCAATCTGCTGCTTGATACTTGCCACCTGCTTGCTCAAGTCGAGGATGTGGCTGTCGATAGCCGAACGGTTAGCCTGCACCTGCGCCTTGCTTGCCGCAAGCTGCTGTTTCTTGAGGTCGAGCTGGGTCATGTCGATGTAGCCAAGCTGGTCGCCCGCCTTTACGTTCTGTCCTTCCTCTACGTTCAGGCTCATTATCTCGCCCTGTCCTTTTGCGGAGACGATGACCTCTGTTGTCTCGAATACGCCGGATGCGTCGTAGTCGTTGTCCTTGGAACTGCAACCCACGAAAACGGCTGCACCTATCAATAAGTAAAATAATTTGTACATTTTCATATCTTTTTCTTTTTTTAATTGTTCAACGTATACTTCAAGTCATACATCTGCTTCAGCATTTGCACCTCATGGATGCTCATATTGTTTTTAGCAGTATTCTCACGGTTAATCTCTTGCAAGAGATTGTTGGTGTCGATGATGCCGTGGTTGAGTTTCGACTCGGCAGCCTGACGAACGTCACGGCGCAGGTCTACAATCTCAGAGTCCTCTTTCATCATAGAGCGGTATTTCTGTATATCCTCATTCTGTTGTATCTCTTTGAGGCGGTTGTTGAAAAGGAAAGTCTCACGATAGTTCTCTGCCATGTCTCTCTGATTTTGTATCTTCGCACGGTCATTCTTGTTGGTGTAGAGCGCTCCGATATTCCAAGTCAATCTCAGTCCTACCGTTCCGTTAAGTGACCAGTCACGATGGAACATGTCGTGGAACATGTCGTAGCCCGGATAACCGTAATAGCCTTGTGCGAAAGCACTTAGGCGCGGCATCAAGTTTGCTTTAAGTTGCTTCTCCTGAGCATCGGCAAGTTTCAACTGTGCGTCTACGAGTTGCAGCTCAGGACGATTGTTTCCATTCCCAACCGTTGTCACCACCGACGGTTTGCTGACAGCCGAGATATTGTCAATACCGCAGAACACGCTAAGCACACGGAGAAGGCTTTGGCGCGTTGCCTTCAGGTCTGTAGCCTGCTGCTCTGCATTGAGCTTCTCAGCCTTGATGGAACTGACATCGCTGCGCATTGCGGTACCGCCTTTATACATAGCGTTGAGCTTGTCAAGGTCCGACTGCAACAGAGTTTGAAGGTCGTTGTTGATTTTCAGTCTCTCGTCTACGGTGAGTACTCCGAAGTAGAGCTCGTTGACACGCTGTGCTACCGTGTAGAGGTTGACATCGTTCTGAGCCTTGTCAACCTCGCCTTGTGCCTTGGCGACTTCCTTCTGGCTGCTTATGCGTCCTCCGTCCCAGATGTTTTGGTCTACGTTCAGGGCTACACGATATTGGTCTTTCTTGAGACCCTTTACGTCGTAGTCTCTCTGCTCCAACATCTCCTTGAGAGCGTCGGGCAATGTCATCACATCGCTCTGATAGGTAGCCTGTGCCGAAGCGCCGACTTGCGGCAACCACTGCTTGTTGAGGTTGCTGACGGTGAGGTCGGTGGTCTTGGCAATCAAATCGTACCTCTTAATGAGAGGATAGTTCTCGCGTGCAGCCTTCTGACACTCGTCAATAGTGACGGCCTGCGCCATGAGCACTGCTGGAAGCGCTAAAAGAATACTTGCTAAAAGATGTCTTGTTCTCATATTGTGCTTATTTTCAAATTCTGATGCAAAGTTACGGCGAAAATTGCACACCATCGTTATCTTTTTACGGCAGCGAATGTACTTTTTCGTGCTTTATTCACTTTTTAGTACATCAATATTAATCCTTTTGTTTACCTTTGCAACATCAAATATTAAAATCGTCATGCCACAGAAAGAATTAGAGCTATTGTCGTTTCACAAGATGAAAGAGCTTGTAGACGAGCACAATGAAAAGAAGGACTTCTCTTTTCTGAGTCCAGAGTTCGCAATGATACATTTCAACGGAGCCCAACTTGGCGGTTTCCTCACCCTCGGTACACCTTATAATATAGATAACATCCGCATCACGTACATTCAGAATGGTGAGATGGATGTTGACATAAACCTCGTGCGCCACACCCTCGTGGCTGGCGACTTCGCCTATCTCGGCGAGGGCAGTCTGATGGAGATAGAGAGGCTCTCCGACGACTTCGAGATGATAGCCATGACCATCGACCCGCAGTTCTTGTATGTGAATATGAACGGGCATCTGCCATCATCATTTGTCGGTGGAGTCCATGATATAGAAGTGAATCTGCAAGCCAACGACGCGGAAATCGTCGACGGACTCATAGGCTGCATCTGGAACCTCGTCCACCGCGACACATGCAGCAACGAGACTATTGGCGCACTGCTTACGGCTCTCTTCCATCACGTCAACTTCATCAACATGCAAAGCGCGAAAAAGGAAGTGGAGAACAGAACCCGTGAGCAAGATGTATTCGAGCGGTTCATCGCTCTTGTCAACGAGAACTGCAAGCACGAGCACAACTTGTCGTTCTATGCAGACAAGTTGTTCGTCACGCAAAACTATCTCGGTCGAATCATCAAAACATACAGTGGCAAGACACCAAAGGAGTGGATTGACAAGGCTGTCATCATGGAGGCGAAAGTCATGCTCAAACATACCGACATGCCCATCAACCAGATTGCCGACGCCCTCAACTACGACAACTTCAGTTTCTTCTGCCGTTACTTCCGCCGCCTGACAGGTATGTCACCACAACAATACAGGGTGTCGTAAGTGCGGTAAGGCTAACCGTAATGCCTACCATTAACATTACTATCTGCCGCTTTCTAAAAGGGTGTTGGGGATTCCTCAGCCATTCCCACATCTTGCGATAGTCGGTAATTTTTCTGAAAAGGATTTAGATTTTTGTTGTCCATCTCAATTCTTTGTCGTATTTTGCGGTTAGAATAGGAAAAGAAGGAAACGATAGGAATAATTGAAGATTTTGTTACTATTCCTGCATTGTGCGTTACCGATTGCCAATAGCAAATGTTCTGTTTGTACTATTTTGAGGAAGAATGAATCATCTATAGCGGGAAAACATTATCTTTGCGTACAGATATGATAAATAAAGGTAGCAATCCCAATACAGTAAAGAGACAGCTATGAGCATGAAAAGGAAAACAGACACACCGCCCTTACGCCGTCTCAGCTTCGAGACGATGCGGGCTCTCATGGACCGGCGAGGGCTGAAAGGCATCGATGGCATCTTTCTGAAGAACGACATTGCCATGGCACGCAGTGCCAAGCCACTCATCAAGAACTTTGCCAGCGCGGAGCCGTTCTATTTAGACGACGCGCGCTTGGGTATCGTGCGCAAGGGTCATTGCCATTACTCGCTCAACCTCATGGAGACGGACTTCCGCGAGGGCGACGTGGTGTATATAGGGCGGGGCAGCATCGTACAGATAGGCAGCATGACCGACGACTTCGACATCACGGGGGTGGCCTTTGACGATGACCAGCTCAACTTTGCCTTCAATGGCCGGCCGCCCTCGCTCTTCCAGCAGTATGCGTGCCACCGCATCCTTCATGCCTCAAAGGAAGAGTTCGACACCTTCAGTCGCTGCATGGACGCACTATGGGCCATCACCCAGCTGCCTTACGACACGCGGCGCCTGGCCGGACAGAGTGTAGGACCGCTGATTTCACTTTTTGAGCTCTGTCTTGCCCACCAGAATGAGCGCAAGCCGGAACAAGTGTCGCACCGCCGCGAAGTGTTCAACCGCTTTGTCCGGCTCGTCAATGAGCATGTCCACGAGGCACACACCCTCGACTACTATGCCGACCGGCTCTGTCTCACCGCACGCTATCTTGGTACTATCGTCAAGGACATCAGCGGTGAGACTGCCAAGACATGGATAGACCGGGCTTTGGTGAGCAAGGCCAAGGTGATGCTGCGACATACCGACCGGCAAGTGGCTGAGGTGGCAGACGCCCTTGGCTTCCCCACCAGCAGCTTCTTCTGTCGCTATTTTCATGAGCGCACAGGCTGTACACCACAAGAATATCGGAATGAATAGTTTTTTTGTTGTCGTATATTCTGTACGATAGCTCGTTCTCCGTTCCTTCGCAACTCGTTTGGTACGATGCCGAAGGCACGGCAGCCATATTTGTTCTTCATGGTATTCACCACGGACTTCTATGTCTAAGCCCATAATATGCCATGAACAAAAAGAAGAAAATCGCATAACCTATAACAGGCAGGATTCGATGATACCAGCCTTCTCTGGCCAGGCTCCTTTGTTCATCAGGCTCCATCGTCTTATATTGCTCTATCAGGTTCTCTACATATTTCTTCCTCTTTAGAACTAAATTCTGAATAAAAGGATAGGTGAATGCTAAAAACACGAATAGTAAGCCGAGAACATAGAGTAAAGCTATATGCCATGAATTGCTAAGCAATATCAGCATAACAGCCGTCCCCCACAGCATGAATAACGCTCCTGCCCATAGAGATCGGTACATCTTCATGACATCCAGTCCGTACTTGGACTTCTTGTCGCAATAATAGATTTCCCAAATGATGAGCGGAGAAAATATCCAATGGAGTATTTGTTGCAGGTTTCTAAGGATGCTACTTCTTGTGAAGGTTGTTGCTTGCCAGCTTCTTCACGTGATTAATCTGTTCGATGAGTTGGTCAGACGTAGGCAGATAAAGCTGGTACTTACTTGCAAGGATTGTCTTGTTGTCTTCTGGCAGCGTCAGCCGCACAGCCGTATCGTTTTCGTCCGTACACAACAGTATGCCTATCGTAGGATTCTCGTCGGGCTGCTTCTCATACCGGTCGTAATAATTGACGTAGAGTTGCAGTTGCCCTAAGTCCTGATGGGTCAGTTTGTGCGTTTTCAACTCATGACAACAAACGAGCGCAACAGTCGATTGTAGAACACGAGGTCTGCAAAATATTCGTCGTCTTCTATCAGCAGTCGCTTCTGCCTAGCGACAAAGGAGAATCCCTTGCCCTGTTCAAGAAGAAAATCAGCAATGTGGGAGATGAGCGCGCTCTCCAAGTCCTTCTCATAATAGGCTGGTTTCCTCTCTAAACCGAGAAACTCTAAGACCATAGGGTCTTTGATGATTTCCAATGGAGATTCGGGGGTGCGCTCTTTCCGTGCCACAGCCAACATCTTCTCCTTGTCATTGCTCATCAGCAACCGTTCATACAGCATGGAGTTGATTTGACGCTCCAGCTGACGCTTAGACCAGCCCTCATTGGCTGCTTCAAGCTGGTAATATTCCCGCTTGTCTTTATCCGGAATAGCAATAAGCAGTTTGTATTGCGACCAGTTCAATTGCGACCACAGTGTGTTCGCAATTGGATACGTACGATAAAACTTACGGCATATCTCCAGTTGCCTTACCGAGAATCCACTGCCATATACCGGTGCGAGATTCTTTGATAAAGTCTCTAAAAGGAAAGCCCCATAATCAGCACGTTCTTTTCCTTGCTGCTCCTTCTCGAATATCCGCTTGCCGATATTCCAGTACATGACCACGCGGGCCTGGTCCACACTCCGGGCTGCATGATTACGAGCTTGGTCGATGATTCCCCGTATTTCATTAACAAACTCCTTTAGATTGCCATTTGATATGTTGCGACTGTCTTCCATCCTTACAATTAAGTTTGATTGAACTTATCCAAAATTTCATCTAACAGCCCATTTGGTTTCCTGTATGAAGCTGGTGATGCTGGCTACGAAGAATTGGTTGCTATAATCTTACCTTTCCTCGTTAACTTTGCTTCAAAGATACAACTTTTCTATTAGAATATGAGCATCCATAACGACGAATATTGTTATTTTTCCGGACCAGCCACGGACTTTCTCAACAGACGCGTATTCATTTGCGAAATTCTTCGTTACGAAATTATTCGCAAAGATAGTATAAATGATTGGTATGCCCAAGTAAAGTCACAAGCTTTCTTCTTCTCTCTCTCCTCTCTGATGGATGTTTCAGAACATGTAACATAGCACCGTTCCCCTTCAAACAAAATCAGCGGGCACCCCTGTCAAAGGAGTGTCCGCCGTAATTATTGTTGTGATATATGTACCTATTACTCTGCTATTTGATGCTGTTGACGACCTGCATGATGTCGTCGGCAATCTGCTGGTCTTGCAGATGGTTGTCGGTGAGCAGCTGGTCTACGTCATAGCGGTCGTAGAGCATCTTGCGCACACCGAAGTTGAGCACGCGCATGGCCGACGGGCCATAGAAGCGGGC
>Ga0256406_1004735_pt1 | contig 15209 bp, 12 predicted proteins | sample RumenRJG_03DNA_FD_185986 | JGI IMG/M metagenome (GOLD analysis project Ga0256406, IMG submission 185986) | Bovine rumen microbial communities from Lethbridge, Alberta, Canada - RJG_03 | ecosystem: Host-associated > Mammals > Digestive system > Stomach > Rumen | place: Canada: Alberta | collected... | reverse complement strand
CCTCCATAGGGTGTGACGAGGATGACTCCTTCTCCTTCTGTCACCTGTCCTGCGATGACTGCTTTTTCGCCATACTTGCAGGAACGGATGAGGTCAAGCGCCTTTTCCGCAAATTCGGCGGGCAGGGCGATCAGCATTTTCCCTTCATTTCCCATGGTGAGGGGATCAAGGCCCAGGATGCCCGTCAGGGCACGGACGCCTTCGGAGACGGGAAGTTTTTCCTCGGACAGTTCGATCCTGACTTTCGAAGAAGAAGAAAGTTCATTGGCCACCGTCGCCAGGCCCCCGCGGGTGATGTCCCGGATCGTATGAATGGGCATATTTTGTGCCATCAAAGCGGAAACGATGCCATTCAAAGGGGCGCAGTCGCTCTGAAGGTTTGTTTTCATTTTGAGCCGCCGGGTAAGAATGGTGGCATGATGGTCTCCGAGAGTTCCCGTGAGGATGATGGCATCCCCCGGTTTCAGGGCAGAGGCGGAAATCGGAGAGGAAAGAGGCCTTTCGCCGATGCCTGCGGTATTGATATAGAGTCCCCCTTTTCCTTCGATGACTTTCGTATCCCCTGCCACGATCCGGACTCCTGCTTCCCTGGCAGTTTCAGCCATGGAGGAAACGATTTCTTCCAGGGTTTCCATTTCAAGGCCCGTTTCGAGGATGAAGGAGGCCGTGAGATAGAGCGGTTTTGCTCCCATGGAGGCGAGGTCATTCACCGTGCCACAGATGGAAAGGCGCCCAATATTTCCTCCAGGAAAAAAGAGGGGCTCCACCACGAAGGAGTCCGAGGTGAAAACGGGATTTCCCTTCATGCAGGGAAGGACGGCCCCGTCCTCCATCCGGTCCAGGATGGGATTTCTGAAATATTTTTCAAAAAGGCTTCCGATGAGGCGGCCTGTCTCTTCGCCGCCCGCCCCATGGCGCAGTTCTATTTTCATAAGCCCTCCTTACAGGAGATGGTAAAAGAGGATGATATCCTCATAGGTTCCGTCATGTTTCAGGAAACCGCCGGGCACCGTGCCCAGGCGGGTAAAGCCCAGCCGGTCATAGAGATGAAGGGCATGGATATTATTTGCCACCACCGCATTGAACTGCAGAATCCGGAATCCCAGCTTTTTTCCCTGGGCCAGGGAATGGAGTACCAGTTTCTCCCCGATGTGCCCTCCCCGGAAGGAGCTTTTCACGGCATAGCTGGTATTGGCGATATGTCCGCAGCGGCCCACATTGTTGGGATGAAGGATGTAAAGGCCCAGAATTTCCCCTTTTTCATCCTCTGCCACCCCTGTATAACTCATGGACTGGAAGAACCGGTCCGCTTCTCCCTTTTCCAGCGGTTCCATCTGGGGGAAAGAATCGGTCTTTTCCACCACTTCATTCCAGATGGCGCGGCACGCTTCTTCATCGTCGGTCCTGTATTTTCTGATTTCCATCTTAACCTCCCCGATAGGTAATGCAGCAGGCCCCTTCGGAGGAGACCATGCAGGCCCCCACGGGATGGTCCGGAGTGCAGACTTTCCCGAAACAGGGGCATTTTTCCGGCGTTATGACGCCCGTCAAAACCTGGGCGCAGCAGCAGCCTTTGGGCATCTTGTCTGCCGTGAGACCATGGCTTCCTGCGTCGAGGTCTTTGTATTTTTCGGAAATATAGAGTCCCGAGCCCTTTATATTTCCAAGACCTCTCCATACGGCGTCGCCCTCGGTGAATACGTCCTTCATGAGGTCTTTGGCAATCCCGTTTCCTTCCGGCGTGACCACCATGGGGTATTCGTTCCATAGTCCTCCCTGATGATGAGAGGTTTCCAGGGTGAGACGGGAAAGGGCACGGAGCAGCAGGGGGGCGGTAAATCCGCCGATGACCATGGGTTTATGAGAAATATCCGCCAGTTTCCGGAACGGTTCACTTCCCGTGATAACGGCCACGTGTCCGGGACAGAGGAATCCATCCACCCGTCCGCTTTCGGCAAGAATGTTCATCGCCTCCGGCATCGTTTTCAAGGCCGTGAGGAAGCGGATATTTCTGATTTTTTCATCATATGTCCGTTTTATGAGGCTGGCCCAGACGGGAGCCGTGGTCTCAAAGCCAACGGCGGCCAGGATATAGGTGGTCTCAGGATTTGCGGCAGCGATTTCAAATATTTCCTCCGGATTATAGAAGAAATCCACCTGTCCCCCGCGGTCTCTTGCCCCGGCCAGGGACATTTCGCTTCCCGGAACGGCCAGAAGGTCCCCAAAGGCCATGACTTTATGGCCCGGTTTCAGGGCATAGGAAATGAGTTTGTCGATATAGGCCGTGGGCGTCACGCAGACGGGACAGCCCGGTCCCGAAAGGAGGGTGATTTTCGTCGAAAGGAGCTGACGGATCCCGGTCCGGTACAGGGAGGAGGTGTGGGTGCCGCAGACTTCCATCAGTTTGATGGGCTCTCCATCATAGGAGGAAAGATAGCGGGCCAGTTCTTTTTCTTTCATTTGCTCTCCTCTTCGATTTCTTTGAACAGATTGATCCAGTCAATGGCTTCGTCTTTTTTCACAATCTGGATGGCCATGCCTGCATGGACGAGGACGTAATCCCCGATTCTGGCCCGTACCATGGCCAGATTCACAGGGACTTCGGTTCCCGAAAAATCGACCATTCCATGGGTGCCGTTGATGGACATGACCCGTCCCGGGTAAGCTACGCACATAATGCCTCCTATTTCATAAGTCCCGCCCAGGCCTGACCGAGAGCGATGCCTCCGTCGCCACAGGGGACTTTTTCATTGCCGTACACATGGAATCCTTCCTTTTCCAGGGCTTCTTTCGCAAGGGTCCAGAGGAGACTGTTATGGAAACAGCCGCCGGAAAGGAGGATATCCTTTATTTTGAAATATTTCGCGCTCTCTACGATCATGCGGGCAATAGCCTCATGAAAGCCGAGGGTTTTTTCTTTTATTGTACCATCTTTGAAAAGGAGGTCACGAATGAGCTGCTTCCTTCCCCAGATGAGGGTGCCGTCCCTGATTTCCCTTGTGAAATACAGGTTCGTCCCCATGAGGCCTTCCTCTCTAGCCTCGGTGGCCGCTTTCTCAAGGGCCATGGCACATTCCCCTTTGAAGCGGTTTTCTGAGCAGATACCGAGAATGGCGGAAACGGAATCAAAGAGCCGTCCCATGGCGGAATCGTCGATGACATTCAGGCGAGCTTCGAGGGCTGCTTTGACAATCAAAACATTCTGGGAATTAGGAATCAGGGATTGGGGATTAGGGGCGCATGGACCGTTTGTGTCCATTTGTCCCTTGTACCGGTAGAACAACCCCTTCCCCTCCACTCGCTCGCTTTGCTCGCTCGCTCCGGGACCTCCCCAGGCTCGGGGAGGTGGGGACGTTTCGATGTTTTCGGTAGAGACACTATTTTTGAAATTCGATACGCTTGAAGTGATTTTCTCATTTTCCCTTGTACCGATAGTACAACCCCTCAGTCGCCTTTGGCGACAGCTCCCCAAACTTGGGGAGCCTTGGGCGATAGCGATTTTTTCGGCTGCGTCACTCATTTCGAAGTTCGATACGCTTGACGCTTTTGAGTCAATTTGTCCCTCGTACCGGTAGAACAACCCCTCCCCCTCCACTCGCTCGCTTTGCTCGCTCCCTTCGGGACCTCCCCAGGCTTGGGGAGGTGAGGACGTTTCGATGTTTTCGGTAGAGACACTATTTTTGAAATTCGATACGCTTGAAGTGATTTTCTCATTTTCCCGCGTACCGGTAGAACAACCCCTCAGTCGCCTTTGGCGACAGCTCCCCAAGCTTGGGGAGCCTTGGGCGATAGCGATTTTTTCGGTGGAGTCACTCATTTCAAGGTTTGATACGCTTGAAACGCTTTCCTCATTTGCACGCGTACTGGTAGAACAACCCCTCAGGCCGCTTTGCGGCCAGCCCCCCAAGCTTGGGGGGCCTGGAACGATAGCGATTTTCCCGAGTGAGTCATCAATGCCCGCAAAATGGAGGTCGCAGAGGGCGGTTTTCCAGGCTTGTTTCATGGAATTGTCTCCGGAGAGGAGAGGGAGGCTTTCGAGGTGACCCAGTCGTTTCATTTGGGCGCCTTCGCAGAGAAGGATTTCTCCACCCCAGAGGGTGCCGTCATTTCCATAGCCTGTGCCGTCAAAGATGAAAGCCAGGGCCGGGCCTTTGAGATGGTGTTCTGCCATGACGGAAAGAGCGTGGGAATGATGGTGCTGAATTTTCGTGAGGGGGATGGCTCTCTTTTGTGCCATCTTCTCGGCGATGCCGGCAGAAATATAGCCCGGATGAAGGTCACAGAGGATTTTCTCCGGGGTAACGCCCAGCATGTATTCCCAGTCTTTTTCCAGGTCAAGCAGCGCTTCTTCGGAACCTTCTTCCGTGAGTTCGCAGGGCATTTCGCCGGGGTATACATAGCCCCCGCCGGTAAGGCAGATGGAGGGCTCCATATCGGCTCCCAGTGCAAGGATATGACCTTCTCCGCCATTCCGGATGACCGGTTCGGGGAGGAATCCTCTCGTCCTCCGGATGAAGTCCACGTGATTTCCCACCACTTTCAGCACGGAATCATCGGCGGGCCGGAGGATTTCGCGGTTGTTCGTGAAAAGGGCGGAAATGTCATGGGTTTCGAAGAAATGCTCCGCTTCCCTGTCTTTATATAAAATCGGACTTCCGCTGATATTGCAGGAGGTCACGATGAGGGGCGCACCTACCCCTTCCGTGAGGAGGGTATAAAAGGCCGATGGCGGCAGGAAAAGTCCGAGCCTGGGCACATTTTCCGCCACTCCTTCGAATTGCACTTTGGGCCGGCAGAGAACGATGGGCTTGGCGGGAGAAGCGAGAAGTTTTTTCTCCCTGTCTGATAAGAAGGCCAGTTCTTCCGCTTTTTCAAGGTTAGGCACCATGAGGGCGAAGGGCTTACCTTCCCTGTGTTTCAAAGTACGAAGTTTCCTGACACTTTCCGGCAGATCTCCCCGGGTGACCAGGTTGAAGCCGCCAATGGATTTGACCATGATGATGGACCCTTTTTGTACCATATCGATGGCTTTATTCATGGCTTCTTCTTTATATAAAGTTTTTTCTCCCCTGATGATACCCTTGAGAATGGGCCCGCAGTCTTCGCAGCAGATCGTTTCCCCGTGGCATCTCCGGTCTTTCAAATCAGTATATTCTCTTTCGCATTCCCCGCAGAGAGGGAATGCATCCATGGTCGTAAATGGCCGGTCGTAGGGGAGTTTCCGTATGATCGTATACCTCGGTCCACAGGCGGTGCAGGAGAGGAAGGGATAATGGAAATGCCGGTCCTTTTCATCATAAAGCTCCCTTTCGCAGTCCGGGCAGATGCCGATATCCGCCGGAAAAAGAGGGGCCCTGGGCTTTCCGCTGCTTTCGATGGCGTGGAAATCAGGAAAACTTTCCAAAGGCAATTCCTTTATTTCCAGCTTTTCTACCTCAATGGGATAAGGGGCTTCCTTCAAGGTCTTCCCCAGCGACAGGAGGCCCGATTCCTCTCCGGAAGTCCGTATTTCCACAAGGCCCCCCAGGTTCTTCACCCATCCCGTAAGAGAAAGCGATTTGGCCAGGCGCACCACAAAAGGACGGAACCCCACCCCCTGGACACGCCCCGCAGCAATGAGACGAATCGTTTTCATAGTGCACCTCCTTTGAACGCAGCAGCTATATTTCCATTTTTACCGAAAAACCGAAGTATGAGTTCACAGTGATCAGAACCCAAAAGCATAAAACAGCCGGTGTATCTCACAAGAATTCCGTCCTGCCTGCCAGGTAAAGGGGCAGGTTTGTAAATTTCCCGTCTTTCCGGTAGTTTCTCAAGGAATATCGCACAGCCCTTGCCGGTTCATATTTCTCCAGATACCAGCGGAAGCTGGTAGCCTGTTTCATATGGCCCGATTTCACTTCTACCGGAATAATTTCTCCCTGATGCTGCAGTAGAAAATCGATTTCATGCTGAGAATCAGGCGAAAAATAATGAGGCGCAGCAGGAAGGGTTCCCAGAAACTGCTGAAGCACGAAATTTTCCGTCATAGCGCCTTTGAAAGCAAAAGGCTTATCAAAAAGGATTGCCTCATTTTCCACTTCCCCCATGGTCTTCAAAAGGCCCACATCCAGGAGGAAAAGTTTGAAATGACTCGCCTCTTCCAGGGATTTCAATGGATAACCCGGAGCGGTCACATTAAACATGCGGTGAACAATGCCTGAGGAAACAAGCCATTCCACAGCCTCCTCGAATTCCCGTCCCCGGGCTCCCTTTTTCACGAGACCATAGGCAAATTTCTCATTTTCCCTGGATAACTGGGAAATCAGGCTCCGATACACCATGAGTACCCGGACCGCATTAATCCGGCTGTTATGCTTTGAAAAATCATTTTCATAAAGAGCAAGGATATCCCGCTGCAGCTTTCCCACCCGGTTTGGACTTTTTTCAGCGCTCCAGGAAGAAACACATTCCGGCATACCCCCGATAATCATATAGGTCCGATACGCATCCAGAAGGCGATTATGAAAAAGCTCCGGTATTTCCTCATCAGGCCGAAGGGATTCATAAATTTTAGAAATATTTTCATCGACAGCGCCCAGGAATTCCCGGAAAGTCAGCGGATACAGATGGAGGATATCCACCTGTCCCACGGGATAGGAATAAGGTTCTGCCAGATAAGTTCCCAGAAGACTTCCTGCCGCCATGATATGGACCCCTCCCGCCTGCTCGCGGAAATATTTCAGGGAATTCAAAGCATCCGGACATTCCTGAATCTCATCAAAAATCAAGAGCGTCTTCCCCTCACGGATCGGTTCTCCATGAAGCAGGGAAAGCAGGTCAAGCAGCCTTTTCGGATCCTTTGTCCTGGCAAAGAAAGACTTCAGGTCCTCCTCTTCATCAAAGTTGAAATAGACTGTATTCTCATAGTACCTTCTTCCGAATTCCTTCATGAGCCAGGTCTTCCCCACCTGACGGGCCCCCTTCAGCACCAGAGGTTTCCGGTCGCCCCGATTTTTCCAGTCCAGAAGCGCCTTCATCGCACTCCGCTCCATAGGGTCCTCCTTTGATTAGAAATAAATTTACACATTTTATTGGCCTTTTCCGCATGAATTTACACATATTATAGCATTATTTCTTTTGATTTTACACATTTTGTGATTTCCGGAGTAAAAGCCGCATAGTGAGACGATACAACCGGCTCCCAAAGTTTCGCGGTTGTCACTCTTACCGTCTTTCATCGCTCCTGCCCGCCATGTTTCCGACAGGATCGCGGCCCACCCGAAAGGGGCCTCACGACTATGAAGTTCCTCATTTTTCCCGAGTACCTTTTATCAATCAGCCTCACCTGTGCCAAGAAGCAAAGATGAACTTACCCGGCCCTTCAGGCCACCCTTTCAACACTTGAAAGGGTAGTGCCCGGTAATATGCCTGCCTTTTTCCTCATCCGTGCCCTGAAAGTATAGAGCAGTGAATTTTTTCTGTACTATACCATGTCAGCACATGTATCTCTGTTGTTCAGCACGCTATCGGTCCCCACCTTCCCTGGGATGGGAAGGTGCCGGAGCGAAGCGAAGGCGGATAGGTTGTAAGACCATACCTGTCGAAATGTGAGAGATAAAAGCAAAATCCAAAATGCGGCGCCCATGAATTTGCGCCGCACCTTCCCGACAATCCCGATACCCCGAAACTACCCCCGACCATTCCCGAATCAAAAGCTTTCCATCCTGAAGTTTCCATACAAAAAGCGGGCGCCAATATGACTTCAAGGCGCCCACTTTTTACTAACGGCTAACGGCTAAAATTATTCATGATGTTCATGTTCATGCTCATGCTCATGATGATGATGTTCATCATCGTATTCTCCCGGATGGGTCAGTCCTTCGGCTGCTGCTTTTTCGATCCATTCGGCGGCTTCCTGATAGCCTTCTCCTGTCTTGCCGGAAACTTTGAAGACCGGCGCTTTTTTATTGAGATGGCGGAGGCCTTTCATGAAGAAGTCTTCATCAAAATCCAGGTACGGGGCCAGATCGATTTTGTTCAGCAGGATGATATCGGCTTTTTCGAAGGCCAGGGGATATTTATAGGGTTTGTCGCTGCCGTCCGTCACGGAAACGATGAGGAGTTTGATATTTTCCCCGATCACCATTTCGGCAGGGCATACGAGGTTTCCTACGTTTTCAATGAAAAGGATACCGGGCTCGGAGAAGTCCATGGCATGGATGGCATTGTGGACCAGGGGCGCATCGAGATGGCAGGCGCCGAAGGTATTGATCTGGGCCGCCGAGACGTGCTGTTTCCGGAGTCTTTCCGTATCGATATCGGATTCGATATCCCCTTCAATGACGTAAATCTTCGATTTCATGTATTTCATGAGGTTTTCCAGGGACGTGGTCTTGCCCGTTCCCGGAGCCCCCATGACGTTGATGGTATAAATTTTCCGCTCCATCATATATTCGCGGACATGCTGGGCAATGTGATTGTTATGGGCGTAAATGTCTTCCATCACGCCGGCTTTGACCATATGCATTCAATCGACCTCCAAATCGACGGATTCTATATAAAATTCCTTGCCCACTTCCGTGGGGGAGCCGTCTCCCCCGCAGTAAGGGCAGGAAAAGGAAAAGCGTTTCCGTTCAAAGAGTTTCCCACAGGAATCGCATTTCATCATGGGTTTCACGTCTTTGATGGTAAGAGTGGCCCCTTCGCAGAGGGTGCCTTCGGAAATGACGTCGAAATACATCTGGATCGATTCGCCGATGAATCCCGAATCTTCTCCCACCACGAGATGAATGGCCCGGACTTTACCGCCTTTTTCGCGGGCTGTCTTTTCGGCAATCCGCACGATTTCCAGAGTTACGGGATACTCATGCATGAGGTCTCCTCGGAGGCTTCTGCAGCATGAGGACGAGGTCCTTCGGTTCCCCTTCGCCGAATTCTTCTTCCATGGTCAGGGCTTTGACGGGGCAGTGATCCACACAGATGCCGCAGGTCACGCATTTTTCCCGGTCAATGGTCCAGGTCTTGTTCTTCCGGTCAATGGAAATAGCATGCATGGGGCAGCCGTGTTCACATTTCCCGCAGAGGACGCATTTGGAAATATCATTCTTCACATGGTAGGGATTGGTGGCGAGCTCTTTGTCTTCATTGGAAATAAGGGGTTCCGGTTTTGGCTCTTCTGCTTTAGGAGCCGGTTTGGGAGCCGGGGCCGGGCGGGCCGGTCTTGCGGGCCGGTTCAGCTTTTTCCCCTGAAGGGTGAGGATGAGGTCCTTCGGTTCATTTTCGCCGAATTCTTCTTCCATGGTCAGGGCTTTGACGGGGCAGTTATCCACACAGATGCCGCAGGTCACGCATTTTTCCCGGTCAATGGTCCAGGTGCGATTCTTTCTATCGATGGAAATAGCATGCATGGGGCAGCCATGTTCACATTTCCCGCAAAGAATGCATTTCTCAATGGCATTCTTTACATGATAAGGATTGGTGGCCAGCTCTTTGTCTTCTTCCGGTCTGGATTCCGCAATCTTTGGAGCAGGAATGATGGGTTCTGCTTTGGGCGTTTCCACTTTCGGAGTTTCCACTTTCGGAGTTTCCGCCTTCGGGGAAGCTGCCGGTTTGGGAGCCGGACGGGGTCTTGCGGGCCGCTGGGGTTTCGGGATTTCAAAGGAAGCGGGGCTGACTTTCTTTTCATCCGCTCCGTATTCATCTTCCATAGTGAGGCAGTGAGCCGGGCAGCCGTCTACACAAACGCCGCAGGTCACGCACTTTTCACGATCGATGGTCCAGGTGCGGGTCTTCCGGTCAATCGTAATCGCTTCCATGGGGCAGTTATGGGCACATTTGCCGCAGAGGAGACATTTTTCCAGAGCAATTTTGACGTGCATATTGGCGAGATCCGGATTTTCTTCCTGCAGCGTTTCCGAAGCCTTTGGAGGTTCAGAAACAATGGCCGGTGCCGGAGCAGGACTTTCACCCGGAGCGGGCGGTCTGTGTTCCGGTTTTTCCGTAAGCACCATGCCCTTGAAGGTCGGTTTTATTTCCTTGACTTCCCCTTCTTCATAAGCCTCTGCCATGGTCAGGCAGGAAGCGGGGCAGTTATCTACGCAGACTCCGCAGGTGACGCATTTTTCACGGTCAATGGTCCAGGATTTGTTTTCTGCATCCACCGTGATGGCGGATGCGGGACAATTGTCCGCACAGGTGCCGCAGAAGAGGCAATTGGAAATATCGATCCGCACATGACGGTCATTGAGGACAATGGCCGGTTCTTCGGTCTTATAGGTCGGAATGGGAGCAGGCGCTTTCGGCACGGAAGGTTTCCTGTGAACCGGTTTCGGCGCATGCATGAGGATGTCCGTCCTGTTTCCAAGGTAGCAGCCCAGGGACAGACATTTTCTCGGACAGTTGTCGATACAGGTCCCGCAATTGATGCAGGCTTCCAGATTGATTCGCCAGGTCCGGTTCGCCCGGTCCACGGTAATGGCCCCGGAAGGACAGTTTCGCTGACACTGGCCGCAGAAAATACATTTCAGGATATTATTGACGATATGACTCCGGTCATCCATGGCTGCCTGGGCCATATTGACGGCAGCCACAGTCCGTTTCCCTTTGGCCGCCGTACTTGTTTCCTTGACCTGGAGAATGATTTCCGATTTCTCCACGTCCGGATCCGTGGCATGGGGATCCATATGGAGACATTTCTTCGGGCAGTTTTCCACGCAGCCCGCACACTGGACACAGGAGAAGGGATTGATTTTCCAGGTCCCGTTTTTGCGGTCCACCGTAATGGCCCCCGCGGGGCAGGTCTTTTCGCACATGCCGCAGAGAATGCATTTGGACGCATCATTGATGACACGGCCCCGGTCATTCGGCTTGAATTCTTTCGGTTTGATGGGGTAACTCGTGGTCACCGGAGGTTTGAACAGGTTGGAAAGGGCCTGTTTCATGTAAATCAGAAAACTCATGGCGCCCCTCCTTATCGTTCACAACAGCTGATACAGGGATCGATGGTGAGAATCAGGTTCCCCACGTCTGCCAGGTCGCAGCCTTCGAGCATTTTCACAAGGGCCGGGATATTGACGTTCGTCGGCGTACGGAGACGGAACCTTTCCAGATTCTTCGTGCCGTTTCCTTTCACATAATAGAAAGCTTCACCCCGGGGCTGTTCCACACGGGTGAAATATTCGCCCACCGGCGGATTTCCCCTGACCGGAGCTTCGATGGCTCCATCCGGAAGGTTTTCAAGGATTCCCTGGATGAGGTCGATGGACTGATTCAGTTCTCCCAGCCGTACGCGGACACGGGCCAGGCAGTCTCCTGCCGTATCGATGACAGGGCGGAAATGAAGATCCTTATAAGCCCCTTCATCATCGGCCATGCGGTAATCCAAAGGCACCCCGCTGGCCCGGGCCATAGGTCCCACGCAGCCCAGGTCCATGGCATCATCCATGGAAAGGACGCCCACTCCTTCCAGGCGATACTGGATGGTATTGTCATAAAGGAAAGTCATCCCCATTTCGCGGATTTCCTTCCGGAGGATTTTCAGTTTTTCAAGGATCATCTTCCGCTGTTCGTCGGTGATGTCACGTCTCACGCCGCCCACTTTGCAGACCGAGAAAATGACCCGGCCTCCCGTGGTTTCCTCGAAGATATCCAGCACGATTTCGCGGATTCTCCAGGCATTCATGAAAAGGCTTTCAAAGCCCAGGGCATCAGCGGCAAGGCCGAACCAGAGGAGATGACTGTGCATACGGGAGAGTTCATGCCAGAACGTGCGCAGATAGCTGGCGCGGCGGGGTATTTCTATATTCATGAGGCCTTCCACGGCTTTCGTATATCCCCAGCCATGACCGAAGGAACAGATGCCGCAGACCCGTTCCGCCACATAGACGAACTGTTTGAAATCCCGCTTTTCCACCAGTTTTTCAAGACCCCGGTGGATATAGCCGATGGAGGGCACGGCCCGGACCACTTTTTCGTCTTTCAATTCCAAATCCAGATGAATCGGTTCCGGGAGAACCGGATGCTGAGGTCCGAAGGGGACTGTCGTTATTTCTGCCATCAGTTACCCTCCTTTTTCGTAATCGAAGCATCAATGCCAAGGCCGTTCCTGAGATTGACCTTGATGGCCTTTTTCGCGTGAACCGCTCCGGACAGGTCATGCCAGGGCGTTTTCTGGGCCAGATGATAAAAATGGCCGCCATAATCCACTTCCGGCGCGATGAAACGGACGTCCAGACCGAAGAGGTCATGGATTTCATTTTCCCAGACAAAGGCATACCAGTACAGGCTGGTGATGCTCATGATGGATCCCGAAAGGGGGACGATGACGCGGAGATTATAGAGGAAATAATTTTTATCGAAGCTGTAAGTCAGCTCATAGCCTTCTTCCACCCGGGTACAGAGGATCTGCACAAGCCGGCAGCCTTCACGCTTGAAACGGGCCGTCTGCTCCAGCAGTTCTTCGGGTCGTTTCACCATTACCTGCTGTTTCATGCTTTTTCCTCCTTTACATTCTCAAAGGGCCGGGGCTCTTCCTTCGGCGGTACATAGAGTTCTCCGGTGGATTTCAGTTTTTTATGTTTTTCTCCAAGGATGGCCAGACCCTTTACGACTCCGGCAATAATGGACTCCGGCCGGGCTGCGCAGCCAGGAACGTAGACGTCTACGGGAATGGCTTTATCCATGCCCCCGAGCATGTTGTAACATTCCCGGAAAACTCCGCCTGTGCAGGCACAAGTTCCTACGGCAATGACCACTTTCGGTTCTGCCATCTGTTCATAAATCTGGCGGACTACGGGGAGATTCTGGGCATTCACCCCGCCGGTGACCAGGAAAATATCGGCATGCTTCGGGTCCCCCGTATTCACGATGCCAAACCGTTCCACATCATAGAGCGGAGTCAGGCAGGCCAGCACTTCGATATCACAGCCATTGCAGGAAGAGCCGTCATAATGAATCAGCCAGGGCGATTTCTTTTCAAATGCCATTTTGCCCCTCCTTATTTGAAATACATGAGAAATGCCACATTGATGAATCCCATGAGGAACGAGAAAAGCCAGGTCGAGGCCAGCATCCGTTCCCATTTGATTCGTCCGCAGCTGTTATCGATGAGGATATCCAGGAAGAAAGTAAGGAGACATACCCCAAGGCCGATGAGGGCAGTCCACCAGTCAGCGCTCACGAAGAAAAGGAGCACCAAGCCAAAGAGGAATACGTCTTCATACCATTCCGCCAGTTCCACCATGCCCAGGGTCCGGCCGGAAAGTTCCGTCTTCACCCCGCCGATCAGTTCCTGATGGGCTTCATGGGACATGGAAATATCGAAAGGAGATTTTCTGAATTTGATGAGGAGAATGAAGCAGAGCCCCAGGAAAATGCCGGGCATGCGGAGGAAATTCATAGTTTCCGATTTCATGATATCCCCGATATTGAAGGACCCGCAGGAAAGGTAGAAACCGAGGGCCACCATGAGAAGCATGGGTTCATAAGCCATAGTCTGCACCAATTCTCGTTCCGCCCCCACCTGGGCATAGGGAGAAGCCGATGCATAAGCCGCAATAATGAGGCAGACGCTGGCCATGGTCAGCGTGAAAACGACAAGCAGGATATCTCCCTGGCCGAAGAAGAAACAGCCCGAGAGAAGAACGAAAATGAGGAAACCAAGCACATAGAAACCTTCCGCCTTATTGATGGCGATGGGCTGCTTGGACCAGAGTTTCAGGAAATCATAGAAAGGCTGGAAAAGGGGAGGTCCCACGCGGCGCTGCATACGGGCGGAAATTTTACGATCCAGCCCGTGAATGAGACCGCCGATGAAAGGTCCCAGAATGAGGAAGAGGAGGACTCCAAGGCCGCTTGCGATATAATCGGAGAAATCAGACATGGAACACACCTCCTGCCGCCAGCGATAACTCCATCAGGAGACAGGCCACGCAGGCCGTGTACCCCCAGAGCTGCATTTTTCTTTCACTAAACCAGGTCTCCATGTACCAGTTCCGGAGAGTGACCGGAACGATACGGCCTGCCGCACCGCGGTAAGCCACGTCTTCTCCCAGATTTTCACCGGCCAGGTTTGTGATGACCATCTTCTTCGATTTCCTTCCCTTGCCGAAACGGAGAGGCAGGAGAACGAGGAGGAAAACCATGAGGGACATAATCCACAGATTACTCTGGGCAATGACGTCATCGATACTTCTATAAATATGAGACAGGTACGGAATGACCATGTACTGGGAAATCAGCGGGAAGAGCACGCACACCACAAGCGTCAGGGAAGCCAGGGATTTCAGGGCCGTCCACTGGACGCCCAGGATTCCCTTCTCCCGGTTTTCATTGGTGGGCATATAAGTCGTGATTTTTCCGAGCCACTTGGTCCAGTAGAAAAGGGTAGTCGCCGAACCATAGACAAGAGCCAGGAGCAATAAGGGCTGTCCCGCATCGACGAAAGCCTTCATAGCGGCCCATTTGGAAATCAGCATGCCAAAGGGCGCCAGGAACATGCCGCAGATCCCAATCACCATGCAGAGAGAAAGCCTTGGCATGGAATTGAAAATCCCGTCGAAACTTTCCAGATTCCGGCTGCCCAGCTGCTGTTCCGCGGTCCCCACAGTGAGGAAAAGGAGGGATTTTGCCACCGCATGGAAAATGACGATCATGATCGCCGTCCAGGCAGCTTCATAAGATCCCGTCCCGGCACAGCATACGATGAGGCCCAGATTGGAAATCGTCGAGTAGGCCAGCACCTTTTTCCCGTCGGACTGGGAAATCGCCGCACAGGAAGCAAAGAGGAATGTAATCCCGCCCACCAGCATGGCCATGACGCCGGGATGATTATTTCCAAGGACAGGACAAAGCTTGATAATGAGAAATACCCCCGCCTTGACCATGGTCGAAGAATGGAGCAAAGCTGAAGTCGGAGTCGGAGCCACCATAGCCCCCAGGAGCCATCCGGAGAATGGCATCATGGCGGATTTCGTAAAACCGCAGAAAACGAGAAGAGCCACAATCGGTTCCACCGGCATAGCCTGGATTCCCATGCTCACCAGCTGGGAAAGCTCCAGGGTATAGAACTTCGAACCCAGCCAGGCGATGGCGATGGCAAAAGCCAGGCCGCCCAGAAGGTTCATCCAGAGAGCCTTGAAGGAATTATGAATGGCCTCATTCGTCTGCGTATACCCGATGAGGAGGAAAGAACAGAGAGAAGTGATTTCCCAGAACGTATACATATAGAG
>Ga0256406_1004734_pt1 | contig 15211 bp, 15 predicted proteins | sample RumenRJG_03DNA_FD_185986 | JGI IMG/M metagenome (GOLD analysis project Ga0256406, IMG submission 185986) | Bovine rumen microbial communities from Lethbridge, Alberta, Canada - RJG_03 | ecosystem: Host-associated > Mammals > Digestive system > Stomach > Rumen | place: Canada: Alberta | collected... | reverse complement strand
AAAGCGCTTCGGCCTGCGGTTTCCGGCACAAGATGCCGAAGAATCCTTGCATGAGGCGAGTTTGTTCTTTTGAAAAACTGCGAAAAACGGAGTATGAGCGAGTAAAACGAAGTATTATATAGGGAGGATGTTATCGAAGAGTACCGTGAGTCCATCAAGAAATGCTTGGACGAGATGGAACGCATCATCCAGGATGCCAAGAAGGCGAACGAGAATGGCGGCTACACGATGGGCGAAGCGTGCCTGCTTGCCAAGAAGGCCAGTACGGTTGAGCTTTGCAACAGAAACCGCCAGACGGCTGAAATCAAGCTGAGGGCGCTGCTGGACTTAGTGAATGACGATTAAGATGAGGATGTGAGGGGGTGCGGAAGCATCCCTCTTTCGGCTTTGAAAAGGATTGGCGAATGATTGATGTGTATGTATTCGCATGTTGTTGTGATTCTGTGACTCTGATATAATAAAGATAGGATAAGGCAAACTCTATGGATTGAAATAGAAAGGTCGTGAGTGTTATGGGCATTTGGAAAGCCTTTGCAAAGCCATACAAGAACATCAACCATATTTTTCCCACAAAGCAGAAGGATGTCGGGGAGATGGTAGATGTTTGCAAAAAGGACAAAAACATTCAGAGGATTATCGTCTTTGGTAGCAGTGTCACTCCTCTATGCAATCCATGGAGCGATATTGATATCTATTTTGAGATGAAGAAGCCGAGTCCAAACTTTCCATCGACAGGAAGACTACTAAAGAAGCAGAAAAAGAAGCTAAGCACATAGAAAAAAAGTTCGATAAGCCTGAACAACAAAACACATATAATCTGTGATGATAATCTTAGTGCTTATGCCATATATGATGTACAACAAAGTTGATTTGATGTATAATGAGAGGAGATATTGCGGACGGAAAGGTGATTGTCATGGCAGGCAGCAGAGGAAGACGAATCTACGAGGGAGAAATCCAGCATGTAAATGTTCGATTTCCGAAGTCTGTTTATGATGAGCTCTCCCTGCTGGCGAACCTGAACAAGAAATCGACGAATCAATACCTTGTGGAAATCTGTGAAAAGGCGACGCAAGGGATGGAAGATGTCGTAGGCGAGATTGAGCACATGCGCTTTCGGCGCAAACGGAAGCTGTACGAAGGAGAAATCGTGCGGTTGAGCCTCCGCTTTCCGAAGAAGACGTATGCCAAGGTGACGATTCTTGCGTACAAGGAAGAGAAATCAATCAACCAGTACCTCGTGAATCTCTGTGAGCAGGAAGTCAAGGAAAAGGAAAAGGTCTTGAGCGCGTACAAGGAAATCCGGAAGGCGCTGTCCGATCTTTGAAGATGGGAATGGGAATTTGGCAGAGCGGATGCTCTGCCTTTTTCATCACAAGAAAATAGGATTTTCCACCGTTACTTTTCGCATACCATAAAGTCAGTAAAGAGAACAAGATGGTTTTGCAAATTGGAGTGAGAAATTATGACGAAGTATGAAATTCGCGATGCCCTTGTTTCAGGCTCTTTTTCTGAAAAGAACGCACCGAAAATCGCCGAACAATGGAATGCCTGGCATGACGACAACAACAGCTCGTATACGCGCATGACGCCGAGCAGTGGTAAGGAAGACATCAGGGACGTGCTGTATGTCTCTGATTTTGAAGAAATCGAAGCGTTTTCCGATTATGTCCTCCAGCAGGAGCTCCAGAAGACGCTGCTCCCCGAGGCAACGACTGTCTGCGGCTATGCCGAACGCTTGGAGGACGATCTCCGTGCGCAGGGCGTTCCCGTCAGCATCGAGTATCAGGCGATGCGTCCGTTTAAGGAGTATGACTACGCTCCTCATGCCCTTTACGGAGATAATGGAGCGTTCGAATGTGCTTCCCTCCCGTTCCCCGTTGGAAGCGACGGCAGCTATTCGGATTTTCTGAAAGGAATGAAGGAAAGCGTGAAGCATCACGCTTCCTCCCTTGCGAAAGCAGGAGCTGGGCATGAAGCGGTCGAAGCCATGAAACCTTTGCAGAAGGCCATCCAGAAAGTGGCTTTGAAGACAAAAGAGCCAATTTCCAGATAAGAGACTAATACGCCCCGCGACTTATTTGTGGTCGCGGGGCGTTCTGTATCTCAGAACTGGAACTTGACGAGAGATTCCTGCAAGTCTTGCGCCAGCTTGGCAAGGCTGGAGCTTGCTGTTGCGATTTCTTCGGCGCTGGCGCTCTGTTCTTGCGTAGCTGCAGAAACGGTCTGCATTTCGTCGCTGACCTTGTGTCCCTGTGCGTTAATCGTCTTCACCTGATTCGTGATGTCAGAGGCATCTTTGTCGGCGGCTTGGACGGCAAGGTTCATCGCATCGACCTGCTGGGTCACTTCCAAGATGAGGCTCTGAATCTGGCTGAAGACTTCCCGCAGGCTTCCAACGTTCGTTGCGCCATCCTCGACGGAAGTCCGGCCGGTCTGCATTGAGGCAACTGCCGCATCCGTATCTTTCTGGATGGTAGCGATGAGCGCGGAGATGCGCTGAGCGGCGCTCGCGGATTCCGATGCGAGTTTTCGTACTTCTTCGGCCACGACAGCGAACCCACGGCCATACTCCCCTGCCCGAGCCGCCTCGATGGCCGCATTGAGGGAAAGAAGATTGGTCTGTTCGGCGATGTCGGAGATGGTTTCGACAATCGAGCCGATTTCTTTGGAACGCTCGCCGAGCTTGTCTACGATGACAGACGAATTTGCGACATCTTGGGCAGCGGCCTGAATCTTCTCGATGCTGTGGTCGACCTCGGTCATGCCGCTTTCAGCATACCGTGTCGCGGCATCCGCACGATCAGCGGCGGCTCCCGACTGCTTGCGGATGGACTCGATGCTCTGGCCGATTTGCCCGACAGCAGAAGAACTCTGGTCAACGGCCTCCTGCTGTTCTCCAACAGCGGTGGCTGCTTTCGTTACAGATTGAGCAACCTGATCCGAAGCCTGCGCCGACTGGGAAGAGCTTGCGGTAAGTTCTTCGCTGGCGGCAGCAATCTGCTCTGCCGATGCGTGCGTCTTGCGCATGAGGGCGTTCAGGCTGTCCCGCATGTTGATGATGACGTTCGCCATGTCACCAAATTCATCCTGGCGGATGACTTTCTGCTCCGTGATGCGGAAATCGCCATCTCCGAGCTTCTTGCAGGCATCCATCATGTGGTACAGCGGAGATGTGATTTCGCGGGAAATGAGAATCGTGAAGAACATCAGGATGGCCATTGCAAGAGCGAGGCAGACAGCCATGACAAAGATGGCACGCGTCACGAAGGCTTCGATGTCCTGATACGTCGTCTCGGCGGAATCGCGGACGAGGCTTTGCTCTTTTTCGAGAGCTTCACGCAAGTCCTGTGTCGTTTTCGACGTTTCTTTCGAATAATAGGCGCTTGCGGCGGCTTCATTTCCTGATGCCTGCAAGTCGATGACGTGGTTGATGCTGGCATCGAAGTCTTTCCAGAGCTTCCCGATGGTTGCAACGCGGTCGTTGAAGCCATCTTGCGGCTGAAGCTGGGAAGCCTTGTATCCCTTCATATTCTCGTCGAACTTCTGCTCGATTTCCTTGACGTTCCCACGAAGGTCTTCGAAGCGTGCCTGGTCATGTGCGGCCATAGCCAGTGCAGCGCGGGACTGCATGTCGCGCATCATGTACTTTGCATCGCCGATGCGGTCGATCTGTTGCAGGTTTTCCTTATATACGGTGTCCAGGCCTGCTTTCGACTGACGGATTGCCGACCAGCCGAAGAATCCAATCGCCGCCATGCCGATGGCTGCCACGATGACAAGGCTCAAAATCTTGTAGATGACGCGGAGATTCTTCATGAATTCCATTTAAGTACCCCCTCATTCGGAGTCAGATGTAGAAATTCTATCGATGTTGATATATGTGGTAGAAGATGATGCATCCACCTTCGTGATGGTGCCGTAGACTGTGACACAATCTCCCTGCCGGAGTTCTTTGATGTCGCGATAGACGGAAGTATCTTTTTGGGAAACGGGTTCGGAAGCAAGCACTTCTTTGGAACGGCGTCCCTTGAATTGCACTGTGTCACTGCTGATGTCGGCCACGACGCACTGGGAAATCTTCACGGGGGTTCCTACGTACCATTTGGAAGAAATATCTGGAGAGACATGGATATTTTCCATGAAGTCATCCATCTTGACGAGCAGGAAATCCGTATTCGCGTCGTGCTTCCGCTGGTAATCTTCCGAAGTGAAGTATTGCTGCTCCAGCACGGCTATCCGTTCGACAAGGCTGGTGGGTGTTCCCTCAGACTTCGGTGGAAGGTGCATGCAGAGATACAGCCCATAGATGACGAAGGCGATGCACAAAACGGAAAGGATGCCGAAGATGATGATGGATGTGGACGACATCAGCTTCAACGAACGTTGCTGATTGTTATTCCGCGCAGGTTTCGAGGCGAAATGGTTTTGGATAAGTTCTTTCATTTAAGTCCTTTCGCTTTGTACGGGAGCACGGATGCAGCATACTTGCCATCACTCCCGATACTCCTGGTAATCGGGGCAATCGCTCGGATAGGAAAGGTCGAAGGGAGCACACGTTGGACGATGCTTGCACCGCAGGTTGAAATGGATGATCTTGTACGGCTGATTATGTTGGAGCGCCTGCGAATCCGTCGTGTAATAGCTGTACATGGAGCAGTTCTGGCAGGATGCGCAGGGCGTTTTCTTTTCGAGATTGCGGATATCATCGGCGGATTGTTCGGTAAGGCACGAATCAGATAACAGGTTTTGAAGCATGGAACGCAAAAGAATCCTTCTTTCTTTATTCAATGATGGCATCATCATCCGTAAAGTTCCGAATGATGACTTCGCTTCCCGTTCGATGGGAAGCGTCACGGTTGATCATGCGGCGGACAGGCACAGCCTCGATGGGAAAGGAAGAATAGAGGTCACGGACGGCATCGCAGTCATTGTTGGTGGCAAGGCAGAACACCTTCCGCCTTGTCAATGTATGGAAGAGACTGACAAGGCGCGTATGATCGCCCTGCGAGAACCCTCCTGCCTGATAGGTGTCAAAGGTATCGTAGTAGGGAGAATCGAAAAAAACGAAGTCCCCTTCCCGCGCTTCGGTGCAGGCGGATTCGAAGTCTCCAGCGGTGAGTTCGGCTTTTTGCAGCGCATGAGAAACGAGGCTGAAATTGTCTTCATCGATGATATGAAGCGTCTTCTTATGGCCGCTGGGCACGTTATACTGCCCCTCCTTGTTGATGCGGTAGAGGCCGTTGAAGCCTGACTTGTTCAAGAAGATGAGAAGAGCTGCGCTCAAGGCGGTACAGACATGCGCAGAAAGGAAGTTATTGTAGATGCGTCTTTGCCGAAGATAGAAGGAAAGCTTCGCTGAATCCGTGCCGAGGGTGTTGTAGGTGTTCTGCCATTTCAGCAGATGGTTGGAAATGCGCGTAGCATCGGAACGAATCTGCCGATACATGTTGATGAGCTGATGGTTGGCATCATTCAGGACAGCATGCTCTGGCTGGATATGGAAGAAAAGAGCTCCCCCGCCAAGGAATGGCTCGAAATATGTGCCGAAACGTTTCGGTATCCGAGTCTCCAGCAGGCTCAGGAGCTGCCGCTTTCCACCAGCCCACTTTATGACAGGAACTGGTCGTGACCGAATTGTTTGCATAAAAAATCCTCTATTCTTTGTGCTTTACACATAGAATAGAGGACGGGAAACAACGAAAAATCTTGTGATATTGCAAACGGAAAAGGCTCTTCATCCCAAGATGCGGGAGAAGAGCCAGGCGTCGTACGTATTTTGAAAAGAGAATCTCATACAATAATCAATGTCATTTAAGCCCCGTTGGATGTATCAACACTACGATTGTGATTGCCTAACTTGACGTTTCATCATTATTTCCTTGCGATTCGTACCTGCCAAACGGAGCATTTCATCGAAACCATTCTGGTTTTTACTAAAATCCACAACCCCATTCGTGTAATCGAATCCGAACTCTTTTGCACATGCACGGATGCTCTTGAAAGCCTCATCGTCCGCCTTTGTCCATGCGTCTACTTTTTCTTGAATAATCTTTTTTCTTTTTTTTGATTGAGAGTGAGTGCTTTGGGTCTTCATGGAGCAACCCTTCTTTCTCGTAATAGAATACGCCAGCTTCTCGTGAATCATCAATCCAATCTAATGCTATCTCAGCTTGTTTGTTTGTTGCTATTCCCTTGAGTATTTCTGGGGTAACTTGCAATGGCTTTTGAATCGGAACGTCTGGATCACTACAAAGCCGAGCCATGAACAGGCTGAGACCGATACGGGTTTCATATACCCAATCTTTTTCCAATGCCTCCACGGATCCGTTGTTGGCAATGGCAATGATAATGGTTTATCTGGAAAGATGGTTTCTTTCAGGATGTTCGGTTTTAGAGGAAATCTTCAGCTTTCGTGCCAAATCCAGCATCTTTCTTGCTCGATGCTGGACGAAAAAATCCATCTTTTTCAGGTAGTCGTCGGAAAGGCCATACTGCGGATGGTTTCGAAATTGAAAGTTCAGCAAAGCGCGGAGCATTTTCAGATGGCGTTTGCGAAGGAAATAGGCAGCCTGCTCTTTGAAGCCTAGAAATTTCCCGTGAATGTGTTCGACATACCGGGGAAAATTGTCTTTCTGCAAATCTGCTCTGGCTGCTCCAAGGAAGAAGGAAAAGCCGTTATCGAAAATGGGAGCGGGTCGGAGATATTCGCCCGTGTTGTTGTCTACGAGATAGCCGAAATTCATGAGGTGACGATCTTGGTTTCCGATGATGGCGTCGAAAATCATCATATCCTCATATGCAGTTTCTCCGAAAACCTTGGAGAGATGAAGCTGCACTTTTAGCGAATCGATAGGTTCTAGTTGTTCATCGCCTACCTTGTCGGCAAAAAAGACAGACGCTGGAACGAAGCCGATGTCTTCCGTGGTGAAAATCTTGCATTTGCAGATGACCTCACGCGTTCCATTTTCGTGATGAAATTCTTCCAAATCGTACGGGATATGGTCTAGCTTCATGGCCTCCGCAACCTGCGCTGCGTAGTATTCCATCGTTGCTTGACTACGACCATCCTGCCGATTGGTGAACTCATCTCCCTTCAGAAGGTAGATGCCATCTGGCCGATTTGACCAACATTTCTTGAGAGCACCAGATGAAGTAAGCTCTGGAGAGGAAACGACACCACGAACCTTTTGACTGCCATAGCCGGTGAAGGCAATCTGAGCAAGGAGCTGATTGAATGGATGATGATAAAGGTTGACATCTTCCCATTTCTCAGGGTGGTCATCATTCATGATCCAGAAAGCATCATTAAGGGAAAGCGCGTGCGAGACATCGACGTATCGCATCGGATTCTTGCTGTCTTCAATAGCATCCAAGATATGGTCGATGAATTGACGATTTTTCGGGGCTTTTCGATGGGAAATCCACGAAAGAAGCGATTGATTGGATAGTTTGCCACTACGTAGCTGATAAGGGAAAATCTGCGAAGTCTGATTTTCAACGCTTTTTATCTGAAGGGAATAGGATTTATCTTCTAAAGCTCCTACACGGTATATTTCACTCTGTAATTCAAAATGAAGAAGAGGCAAGTCCTTGCATTTTAGAGTATATTTTGCTTCTATCATTCCAAAATCACCACACGAATAGCAAAATGTCTTAAAAAAATAAGTTCCCATAGGTTGTATGAGATGTGATGCTTTGTAGCGCTTTCATTTCCCGAATAATATACGCGATGACATCTAGAAAAGCTTGTGGCATGAAACTGGACGCTCTTTTATTTCCCGCGCTATGCGCGAGATGCTACGATAATGGCCTTGGTGTAGATTCCTCATGTCACTTTGATTTCCCGCGTCATGCGCGAGATGCTACTTTCTGCAAAGTGCTGCTGCATGACCTGTAAACTTTGATTTCCCGCGTCATGCGCGAGATGCTACATACGGCACCGTTGTCTGCTTGCCCGTCCCGAACGTCTTTGATTTCCCGCGTCATGCGCGAGATGCTACGCTTTGCGCATCTACATTGTTCGACTCCAACGCACTTTGATTTCCCGCGTCATGCGCGAGATGCTACAAAACTGATGAGGAGAAGCCGACGCAAAATCAACTTTGATTTCCCGCGTCATGCGCGAGATGCTACTTCCTCGCACGCGAACTCATCAAGCGAGGATTTCTTTGATTTCCCGCGTCATGCGCGAGATGCTACCATTAGCGACTTGCGGCAACAGATTGCAGAATTGCACTTTGATTTCCCGCGTCATGCGCGAGATGCTACGCCCCCCCCTCGGTCGCCGCCGGAGGCGCGGACGCTTTGATTTCCCGCGTCATGCGCGAGATGCTACACAAAGCACTCGTCATCGCGGCTGGCGCAACGCTTTGATTTCCCGCGTCATGCGCGAGATGCTACCAAACCTTGTCGCCCGCCTTGATAACTTTATTCGTCTTTGATTTCCCGCGTCATGCGCGAGATGCTACGCTTTTTCTTTGACTCACCGTAGGTAGCATTTCTTTGATTTCCCGCGTCATGCGCGAGATGCTACGACTCAAGGATGCCAAGACTGTCTGGACAAGGACTTTGATTTCCCGCGTCATGCGCGAGATGCTACTTTCATCAGATGAAATTCAGTAAGGATGCGACTCCAGAGAAGCTTTTCCGCGAACCGTCTTTTTAGCAGCACACGAAGCTTGATTTTTCGTTGTGAGAACCCATGTTTGATTGCGGTTCGCGCAAAATAGATTCTAGAATACCACCTCGCGGCGGATGATGTGAGAATGCCGAGCATTGCCTAAACCGCTTGTGCAGCGTGAGGAAAACGGAATGTAAACGCATGAATAAACCGCCTGTCGGCGAAGATGGACGCTTTTTCCAAGAACTTCGTGTCCTTGCTTGGTAAACCATCTATGCGATGAACTCATTTTTTCATGAGGGATTCACCCTTCTCCTAAACCGCTTTGACAGCGATGATTCCGTGCTTTTGGAGCAAGTAGTTTCTTCAACCGCTTCTTCAGCGAGATTACTTCCGTCAGAATTCGACGTGCGAACGGAACTGGAACTTCTTCTTCGCAGGAATCTTCATCGGGGAGCCGTTGCTCGGGTTGTGTCCCATGCGCTCAGGCGTGCATTTCTTTTCGAAAGTGCCGAACTTGAGGAGGCGAACTTTGTCGCCTTTCTCGACCGTATCGAGGATGATTTCTTCCGTGGCCTTGAGGATGGCGGAAAGATTTTTCTTGCTGACCTGGATGTCAGGCTGAGTGCCGGTCAGGCGCTCGGAAATCAGTGATACGAGCTTTTCGTGGCCGATAATCGCGGGCTCTTTTGCCTGCTTGGCCGCTTTCGGAGAAGTCTTTGCCTTGGTGGACGGTTTTTTCATTGCCATAACGTTTGTTCCTTTCATTGTTCAGATAGTATATATGAAAAAATGGAAAGCTGAGTTTTGCTGATGCATCTTGCATTAAGATACTTCGTGGATGTTGGCCTGCTTGAGCCAAGTCTCTTCATCGACGGGAGGCTCGGCTTCTGCCTGCGGAGCAGGCTCCCCTGCCCGCTTGCAATACGCGAGATATTCTGGAGAGTTGCGGACTTCCTCTGGAATCTGCAAACCAGCCTTATCGCTGGAGGCAGTGTATTTTTTTACCCGCTCCCACTGATCGGCAGCGCAGTTTTCTCTGTAATGCGAGATGTCATAGTCGAAAGGATCATCTGCGTGCTTGTAGGAATCCTTGTCGAAGTCAAAGGGTTCGTCTTTGTAGAGCGCGAAGGAAAATGCATCTGCATCGAGGAGATCGGCCAAGTCTAGAACGTCGTTGAAGTTTCTCGTGGGTCCTCCGTCAATCAGAAGACGGCGGAGTTCCTTGCGGGTTGGAATGACTTCTTTGGAAAGTGTTTCCACGGTCTTCCCTTTCGCGTCTGCCAAATCCGCGACCCTTTCTTTCATAACATAGTATTGCATAGAGATGTCCCCCTGTTACTTTGCTTTCTCCTGGAACTCTGCGACATATTTCTGGCGATGGCGCAGAGTGGATTTCAAGACGGAAGCAATTTTTTCTTTGTCATCCTTCGAGAAGGTCTTTTCATCCAAGTCCTTGATGCGCTCAATGGCTTCCTTCATCGGAAGGCGTTCCGACTGGAACAGCTTGTGGGAAGTGATGCGGTTTGCAACGGGATAGTATGCAAAGGAGAAGCGTCGCTTTCCATCCAACGTTCCATAGAGCTGAACGAACTGTTCATGCATTGGCGTGTCCTTGAACCGCGTAGACTCGAAATTGCTCAGGGACACGAGAGCTTTCGTGAGCGGCGAGTTTTCCAAGGTCGCACGATTGAAGTTGCTCTGCACGACGGTCGCTTTTCGGAAATCCGCATCCTTGAAGTGCGTGTGCTGGAAGCAGCAGGATTGAATCTGCGCATCACGGAAATTGCCGTTCTGAATCAGAAGCTTGTCTGGTGCCAGCCGTTCGCCAGCAGATTTTGGAAGCGCGACAACGCCGAAAAGCTGTTGGTTTTCGAAGTTGCAGGATTGGAACAAGTTCTGTTCTGCAAATTGTGGATGCTGCATGAGCGTATCCTGTAGATTGCAGGAGCTCACGTTCGCACCGATGAGGACGTTGTCGTAGAAGGCCGACTTTGAAAAATCTGATTCTGACAAGCTCGTATCTACGAAGCCCACCGTATCGAAAATGGCTTCCTCGGCTTTGCAGAAGTTGATGTTCGACTTCTTGAAACTCGTCATGTAGGAGACGCTGTTCGAGAAGTCGCAGTTCGCGAAACGGAAATTGTAGAACATGGAATCCTTGATTTCCGCTCCACGGAAGCTGACATCACTGAAAATCATCGGGTGCTCGTTGTTGCCGAAGTTCACGCCCTCGATGATTGTATTCGTGAAGTCCGCTTTCTTTCCTGCCTTCCCATTGGAAAGTTCCCAAATAAAATGGGCTTTCGCGATGCTCTCGAATTCTTCCTGGTGAATGACGTGTCGTCCCATGATGGTCTCCCCCTCCGTATGTTCTTACCATAAATATGGTGACACAGAAAGAGGGAGGCAGAACCTTGCGTCCTTGCAGAAAGAGGCTCCTTTGTGGAGCCTCAGAAAGTCTGGTTGGGGAAGCGTGATCGTTATATTGTTGCAAATGTCGTGTTCCTACAGGAGTTCTGCTTCCCCATGAGCGTGGGCAGTTAGGTCATGCCCAGGACTCGCAACCAATTCCGAAATCAATAAGCTGCCAAGCTTGTTCCGTGGTCGCTGCGATAACCACCCGTCATTGTCCTCATCGCGACGGGGACGAAGAAAGGTCTTTGGAAGGAGCGGTTCCTTCGTGAGACCAGGAGCAGGAACGGAATGAGTCGAACATTCAACCTGTGGTTTTGGAGACCAGTGCTCTGCCAGTTGAGCTACGTTCCTATGGCTCTCCGAGCAGGACTCGAACCTGCGACCCGATGGTTAACAGCCATCTGCTCTACCGGCTGAGCTATCGAAGAAAAAGGCGGGCTCGTCCAAGATTTGAACTTGGGACACGGCGGTACAGTCCGCCTGCTCTAGGCCACTGAGCTAACGAGCCATTTGGCTGGGGTAGCTGGACTCGAACCAGCGTTACGGGAGTCAAAGTCCCGTGCCTTGACCGACTTGGCGATACCCCAGAGACGCCGCGCTAGGCGGGCGCGGCACTTTGTAAAAGGAGAACATTTTTCAAGGGCAGTTGCGAGGTGCTACCTCGTTCCCACCATAAACGCTTCCTTTTCCCAGGAAGCGTGAAGCAGGGTAATGAACGTTGCTGTTTCACGAAAAATGGAAGACGCTTCAGGGGAGCCACCCCCGAGGCACCATGAAGCCATCCGATAAGAAGTAACCTATGCTTGCAAGGGAAATCCGCTTTTTTCTCTCGGATGGCCAGCAACTCATTCGACTCCCATTAGAGGTGAGATGGGTTTGGAATCTGGGAGGTCGTCCCCCAGGAATCTGTCAGGGCGCAGATTCATATGCCATAATTGGAATGCAAAGGAGTAACATTGTCAGACATGACGCAGACACTTGATCTGATAGGGACGCCCTGATTAAATTCCCTATTCCTTCGTCTTTTTTACTATATCACGGCACATATTCCCTGTCAATACGTCTTTAGTTAATGAGAATAGAAAATATGCGTTACTTCGTCAGAGAAAGACGAACAGAAGCGCAATTCCCCGTTCGGATGGATTGTGTCAGTGGAATTTCCCGGGATATGCGTGAACCCGATGCCGAGCAGCAGCACTCCCGCAAGCAGTCCTTGAGTAATTCTTGAATCGATCTTTTGAAAGATTTTCAATAGAAACACCTCCATACCAATAGCATAGCAAATGATATGGAGGTGGTTTCTTCTATTATTGCAGCGACAAATTTTCTTCAGCGCTCGTGAGCTTTTTCCTTCTTATACGTCTCCACCGCATGAAGCGTTGCTTGCAGCATGACATCGCGGCGAGCAATTTTCTGTGCCTCTTTCATCACAATCGGGCGATACTTTTTACGATTGTAGGAGGTCGGAAGCTGCGCGGCATCTTCCTTGGAAACTGGAAGCGCGTGCGCTTCAGGGTCCAGAGAAACGGAATCATCTTGCGGATTGTATGTGATGAAATCGTTCTGCATGCTGAGCGGCCCGATGGAAAGCGGCGGCTGCTCCATGCGGTTTCCACGGAAGATGGCACCGCAAAGATAGGCGCTCGTCATCTTGGCACGATTGAGGTTTGCATAGGAGCAATCCGCCAGATGCAGGGTTGCTTCCGAGAGATTTGCCTTGGAAAAATCAGAACCATAGAGAGAAGACTGTGCAAGATTTGCACGCGAGAAATCTGCGTTGGACATGCGGCTCTCGTCAAGTTCCGAGAACTTCGCATTGGCGTTCTCGAACGTGGCATGCTCGAAAATGCAGTTATGGAATTTCGAATTCATAAGGTTGGCTTGCTCGAAAGATGCAGAGACGGCATGGAAATATGGAGCAAAGGAATTCGAAAAATCGGAACGGGAGAAGTCCGCGTTCGGCGCATCTGCATACGAAAGATTGGCATGGGAGAAGTTCGCGCCGATGGCGCTCACGTTCTGGAGCTTGGCCGCGAAGAGGTTGGCATACGAGAAGTTTGCTCCATCTGCGATGGCGTTCGAGAGGTCGGCTCCGTGGAGATTCGCTTTGAAAAAGTTCAGGTTGCTGATGTCGGAATAGGAAAAATCGACATCGGACAAGTTGCGTTTCTCCATGTTGATGTCAGAAAGATCATAGCCACGGAACGTTGCCCGCTTCCCGAGAACCGGCTTCAGGACGTTCTCTTTTGTCAGGCGGTAACGGTCGTGCTCTTCCATAATCTTGTCAAATTCCTCTTGGGACAGTTTCGACAAGATAGTATCATTGGCATTTGCTACAGCATTCATAATCAGCGACCTCCTTCAGATTTCGCTACAGTTTTTCCTTCGGACAGATATTTATAGAGGCTTTCCGCGTCCATCTTTTTCTTCGCAGCAGGAAGGTATTCCAGACGCGGAGATATCGAAAGTGCTTTCTTGATTTCCGTGGGAGTGAGCTTGCGGTCAGTGAGTTCCTGGCAGGCGAACTTGTCAGCCTCATAGATTCCGATGCCAGGATGATTGATGATGGCTTCCTTCACAGCGGAATAATAGAGAGTTTTGGGAAGCGCACTGCCATGCCCGTTCGCCTTCTCCTCTGCCATCGTCTTCTGGATGTCAAGAGCGCTGATGGGCTTGGCCGTTGCGATTTCTGGAACACGGAGAAGCGGATTGTTCAGGATATTCTCCATCGTTTTTTCGAACACGCGATTCGTAACCGTCTCCACCTGGCTGAGCATATTGTAGTAGGTATACCATGCAGAATCATCTTCCTTGATGCCGTTCGTCTTGATGATGTCGTTCGCCTGCTGGTACACTTCTTTGATTTCAGGGTCAGGCTCGAAGTTGAATTCTTTGGAAGCTTTCGTGATGCCGGCTGCCCAGAGCCGCGCAATTTCTGCGCCATATTCTGCATGGTGGACGAAGGTCAGAGACTTCTGGATGGTTCCCATCGCTTCCTTCCAATATGCTTGCAGGTCGGACATCTTCTTCGAATAAAGGAGCGTCTGGAGTGTCGTCTTGACCGTGTCGCGGATGTCCTTGTCGTCCATCTGCATGACCGTGCCCTCGTCAATTTTCATGAAGTCCTTCTCCTTCGGAGCCTGGGCACGCTTGATGAACTTGATGATTTCCTCGCTGGCATACTTGCCAAGGTTCGGAGAATTTTCCATGCACTCTTCCACACGGGAAAGTTCAAGTCCATTCCGAAGAAGGATGTTTGCAACGCGTTCATCCGCCTCATTGAGTCGAAGAGCTGGAGCTTTTTCCAGCACATGAAGGAGCGAACTATTGTAGATTTCTTCAGCGGAGGATGTCTGCGGGTTGACGGCTGCGAGTGGTTTTGCAGTCGCGACGCTCGGCAAAGACAGCACAGGATTGACGGCTGCCATCGTCTTGATCACGCCGAGGGACTGACGTTCTTTGTCAGAAAGCTGCTCCTTGCTCGGGTTGAGATAGGCGCTGGCAGAGTTCGTCATGATATGGATGATCTTCGGATATTCGACGCCATCCTGATAGAGATGCTGCGCGACAATGGTGTCGAGCGCATCAAGGTCATCCTTGTTTTCGAAATTTTTCTCGGGATGATTCGCGATGGCATCATGGAGGTAGGAGTAGTACGTTTCGCGGTCAGACAGGTTGAAGACCGGCAGAGGACAGGCATCGTCGATGGCCGTAAGGTAGTTGTCGGGAAGCGGGTCAATCTTCTCCTCTGTGCCAGAGGCATAGAGGATATAGAGCTGATTCTCAATATTCATGGGGAATTTCCTCCTTTGCTTTTACTGCCTTTATAGTAAGCAAAAAGCAGAAGTTGGAAATCTTGTTTTCTTGCGACAGAAAAAAGCAGGGGGATTCCCCTGCTTCAGAATGCGGAAAGGACTTGGCGGAGGACTTCCTGGCTCTGGAGAGTTTCTGCCATCCGTCTTCGATTTTCTGGTGTCGGTTCGGCAAGAAGTTCGGCGGACTTTTCTGGGAACGTCGCAGAAATCAGTTGATGGATATACGGATAACGGCTGAGGACGAGTGCGACCGACCTCCAGAAATTGGAAGTATCTTCCAGCGGTTCGAGGTATGGAACATGGATGGCGGAGGCCAAGGCTGCGAGAACGTAGGCACGCAGAAGTGCTTCCATCT
>Ga0256406_1004733_pt1 | contig 15211 bp, 24 predicted proteins | sample RumenRJG_03DNA_FD_185986 | JGI IMG/M metagenome (GOLD analysis project Ga0256406, IMG submission 185986) | Bovine rumen microbial communities from Lethbridge, Alberta, Canada - RJG_03 | ecosystem: Host-associated > Mammals > Digestive system > Stomach > Rumen | place: Canada: Alberta | collected... | reverse complement strand
CAGTTTCGTATGTTTTGATTGGTACCTTAATTATACCAAACTGGTGTGACTCATGCTATTTATTTAGCCATGAATCTAGATTTTACAAGGCTTTGTGAGTGTTTTGCACCTGCGAAGTTTGAGTTAAATATACCAACCTTTTCAGTTGCTCAGTCTGGGCAACTAGTCAAAAAAATCATATGAAAAAGAAGCGGAGTTGTCGATATGGCAGTTCCGCATCTTTGCGTGGAAAAAATCGGATAGGTTTTTGAGTAAGGATTTTGGTAGGGTGAAGGAAAGGTTACTTATCGTGCAGCGTCGCGAGGAATTGCTTGACTACCTTCGGCTTGATTGGTTAGACGTTGCCGTTTGCAGCTTTCGAGCCTTGATTCCGCTGGAGTTTGAGGAATTGCATGAACTGGCCCATCATGGCAGCGTCTTCGGCATCCATATTTGGCAGCTCTTGCGCGATCAGCTGCTTGATGTCTGTTGGTTCGGATGTGGGCGTGGATGGCTCCGGCTGCGAGACTTCGTGGCCGAGAAGGTAGTCGATAGAGACATGGAAAAGATCCGATAACCGAATCAACGTCTCGACATCTGGACTCCTTTTGCCCTGTTCATACAGGCTGTATGCTTGCGGAGTTTTGTTGATGATCTGAGCTACTTCTTTCTGCGAGAGATGTAGTTGTTCGCGTAGCTTACGCAATCTCTGCATATTGCATCACCTCAAGTTGATTATATCAACATCAAGTTGAGGGAAAAAGCCGTTTGAGATAATTCAACAAAAAGTGTTGACAATCAACATGATGTTGAGTTATTATATAAACACAAAGTTGAATATCAACTAAAAGTTGAGCAAAGGAGTTGATACCATGCGTCATTGGCTGAAAGAACTGCGTTTGCGGAAGAAAATGACGCAATCGCAGGTTGCTGAAGGAGTCGGCGTCACCACCCAGCACTATAACTACATCGAAAATGGTGAACGCAATCCATCGCCGGAGATTGCCAAGAAAATCGCTGACATTCTCGGTTTCAAGAAGCATTGGTACAAGCTGTTTGATAACGATGCCTCACCATGCAAGGAGGCCGCGACTTGATTTGTGACCGTGCTTGGTTTCGTCGGTTCCATCGCTGGAGGCTCTGGCTGAAGGCTTGGAAGTGGCGCGATTTTGAAGGGAGAGAAAGACATGGCAGCAAAGGCAGAGATGGAGGCCGTCGAGGCTGTGGAACCTCTCACGATGAAAATCCCCATGGGGACGTTTCATGACGTGAAGGATTATGCAGAGCAGTGGCAGATGCCGTTCCAGTCGGCGTTCATCGCACTCGTGGACAGCGGCCTGAAGCAGGGCGGTGCCATCTACGCGGAACCGCTGGAGCTGACGGACGAGTTAACGAAGAAGGTCACGGTCACGGTGAACCTGCCGCTCGAAGTCCATGACGGCATGAAATACGTTTCGGACATGAGCGACATCACGATGGCGGGAGCTGCTGTCCGGCTGATTGATGAAGGACTCCAAGGAGGGCGCGTCCTCGAACGTGTCCGCGCCCGCTGATGAAAAGGACGGTGAGAATGATGTACACAGATAAGAAAGGCCGACAGTTCTCCGTGCTCCATGCGACGGGCAAGCTCCCGTACCGCGTCGTGTATCGGCATTCGAAATATAATGAATGGAAATTCGTGATTCCGATCCCGTGGTTTCAGAAAGCGGATGACGCTGTAGAAGCACTGGAACAGTACGCAAAACGCTACCAGATGCGGAAGCTCACGACGCGCATGGACGGCAGATGGCAGCATGTGTTTGCATGACACCATCATACTTTGAAGGGAGTGATGCCTATCGAAACATAGCATCGGACAGAAAGACCTAGCATATATCCAAAATTCAACAGAAAATCAACAACAAAAACAGCGTGGCTTTGCTGAAAAGGAAGAAATCTATCATTTGAATCCGAGGGAGGTGATGCCTATGGCATCGGTGATCGGGCATGGGAGCATCGTGCGCATCGAGTGCGGGGAGGATTCCTACGAAATCGGCAGCGTGGTCGATGGAGAGGAAGTCTTCTGCATCGATGACGAGTCAAGCGTTTCGGACGGTGACAGCGACAGCTTTCATCGCGGAGCGCAGAAGCCGTATTCGGAGGTCATCGTGGAAGGCGAGGACGGTGCCATCGTCCGGCTGGAGAATTACGATGACGTGACGCTCAAGAGCGCGGACGGGCATATCGTGGCCGCGAGCATCGGCAAGGATGTCTCGTACCGCGTCGGCAGCTTTGTCGGCGACCGCAAGATCACGAGCATCCGCTACTACAATTCGGATGACCGCGACGTGGCGCATGTAGATCCTTGCTACCTGCTCTACGGCAGAGACTACCGCGTGCTGGAAGTCCTGCGCGGGAAGCCGATTGCTACGTACTACAGACCTGTGGAGTATTTCTGAGAAGCACAAGGAGGACAGGCATCATGAACACCATGGATGTGAAGAAAGAGAAAGAATATCTCAAGAAGAAGCACGGCATCAGCACGTTCCAGGAACTGCGCGAGGCGACGAAGAAACTGCGCCTGAACATCGGCATCTTCGTCGCACCGATCCCAGCGGTGAAGCCAGCTAAATGAGTTTCGGCGCACGGATGACTGAAGAAGAACTCCGTACAGAACTCGAACGCGCCATCCAGCAGAACGAATGCCTCAAGAACATTATCGAGCTGAATGACATCTCGACGCTGGCGAAGAGCGCAAAAAAATTCAAAGATACAAGCCGTCAGCTCTTGAAGAGCATGACGATGGAACTCGAAGCGACGGAGCACAATCCTGCGAATCAGGCGATGCTCAAGCAGCTCATTGCGTATGTGGAGCATCTGGAGAGCGAACTTTGCCGTTTCCAGATGCTCGGCAATGAGGAGATGCACCCGCTCGACATTCCGAAAGAGCAAATTTTTAAGGAAGGGTTTTTTATGAAAACTATCTCATTCATCAACTTCAAGGGTGGTGTCGGGAAAACGACCATCGCGACGAACTTCGCGTATGCGGTGAACAATTCCATCGACGGCATCAAGATCCTGTACATCGACAACGACAAGCAGGGCAACAGCACGAAGTGGTTTGACGGCGATACCGACCACGGCACCATCACGAACATCATGATGGGCGACGCAAAGGCGGAAGAAGTCATCCAGCACACGCGCTATCCGAACATCGACCTCATCGCAAGCGACACAGGCCTCATCGAGGCGAATGCCTACGCGATCAAGAATCAGGACATCGACCAGGCGGTCATCCTCAAGAACGCGCTCCTGCCCGTGGCAGACCAGTATCAGCTGTGCGTCATCGACAACCCGCCGGACATCAACGTGTCCGTCCTGAACTCGCTGGCCATCACGGATGATGTTGTCATCGTGACGTTCCCCGACCTCGACAGCCTTGACGGCGTGTACCAGATGGTAGACCAGATCGAGATGGTGAAGCAGATCAACCAGATGCTCCAGCTAAAGGGCGTGCTCATCAATGCGTTCGTCTCGGATGAAGCGGTGTATGACTGCATCCGCGAACTCAAACAGCACAACCTGCCCATCTTCAACGCGAAAGTCCACTACGCGACAAAGACGGCAAAGAAGCACCTGAACGTCGCACGGCGCGACAAGCGGAGCATCTTCGAGGAATATCCGAGCTGCCTCGTCGCTCGCGACATCTGGGCGTTCACGAAAGAAATCCTTGGCGTGCGTTGATGAATGGGGGACACAAAGACATGAAGAAGTATTCTGGAAACCTGCTTTCGTATCTCAATGACAAGACGAAGGCGAATGTCATGGAAAGCTCGGCAGAGGGCGAAGGGAAGCAGACGGTCGAGATCGAGATGATTGATGCGAACAACATCATCCCGAACCAGCAGAATTTCTACGGCATCCGCGACATCGAGAAGCTGGCGAAGAGCATGGCTCTTTCGGGGCATGTGTCGCCGCTGGAGGTCGTGCCGCAGGATGATGGTACGTATCGGCTGCTGTCCGGCGAACGCCGCCGTGCGGCGGTGCTCTTGCGCAAGGAGCGCGGGGAAATCGAAAACGCGCTGGTGCCGTGCATCGTGCGGGAGAAGTTCGTCGGCAATGAAGACCTGACGGCAGAGCAGATGGAGATGATCTCCATCATCTCGGCGAACGACTATCGCGAAAAGACACCATTCGAGCTTCTGGATGAAATCCTCAAGCTGGAGCCGATCGCCCGCATCTTCTTCCAGAAGGAGCAGGCAAAGGGAGAAGGTGCCGTAGGCGCGTTCCGTGCGTTCTATGCAGAGAAGTTCCTCGGCATGAGCTCGTCGGCTCTCCAGCGCATCCTGGCGTTTCAGAAGTTGCCGCCAGAGGCGAAGGCTGCCTATGAAGAAGGAAAGGTCGGCAAGACGGCTCTCGCGATGCTGACGGGGCTGCCAGAAGAGAAGCAGTGCCAGTTCTTCGACGCGCTGAAAGCTGGGGAAATCCAAGGTTCGATTGCCGACGTGGAAGCGTTCAAGAACGGGGACACGGAAGAGCAGGACAGCTTTGATTTGAATGAGGCCATGTCCGGCGAAGAGACGGATGACGCGCCAGAGGGCGAAGCGGAGGACGGTGCAGAAGGGATGCAGGACGAGGAAGAATCCTCGGAACCTGCGGAAGCATCGGAAGGCGAGACGTGGCCGGCAGAGGACACGGACGGCGAAGAAGAGCCTGCGGATGCAGGAGAAGAACCGACTACGCCGCGCCAGCCGAAACCGCCGGCAGAGGATACGAACGTCATGCCAGACTTCCCGACGGACGTGAATCCGAACCTCTCGCCCGAAGAGGCAGAGAAGGACGGCACGAACTGGGTGATCGAGGCACTGAACTGCATGGCGAAGATGGCAGAAGAGAAGTCACAGAAGGCCGCAGAGGACGGGCATAACCGCGAGGCGAAGCTCTGGAACCTCAGAAAGGCGGCAGTGGAACTCGTCATCGAAACGGTAGGGTGACGATGATGGAAAGGAGCGGAAATGGCTAGAATGAAGTGGTATTCCTTCTTCATCGAATCGGATGAGCTGTATGTCGATGCAGTTTGCGGAGGCGACCGCCTCGAAGCGGTATTCCAGAAAGCGAAACCCGTCAGCATCTACGTCGGATTCGACGGGGTGCAGATGTTTCTCTTTGATTCTCCGTTCAAGCGCAATCAGGCGTTCGATGAGGCGCGGATGCGCTTCCTGACGGCCTGCTTTGACGCGGAGGTTGGCATCCTCGACATCATCCGTCCGTCGGAAGATGCATCCATTCTGGATACCTTCCTTTTACCAGAAGGAAAACGCTTGGACGAAAGAAGTCTGGCACAGTGAAACGTATCATCATCGGTATCTGTTTGGGGCTGCTCCTCCTCGGAGGGGGTGGCTCCTTTGCACACGCAGAAGAACTTCCCGTCACGTCGCCGTTCGGGTGGCGGACGCATCCCATCACGGGAGAATGGAAGTTCCATGCGGGTGTAGACCTCGGCTACGAGTATGGCACCATGGTGCCCGCGCTTTTCGACGGGACGGTGGTGCAGGCTGGGGATTTCAGCGACGGATACGGCAATCAGGTGCTCATCTATCATGAGGGCATCGACGCCTATACGCGCTACGGCCACATGAGCACGGTGTATGTGGCTGCGGGAGATTATGTGATGGGCGGACAGACCATCGGACTGGTAGGCTCGACGGGCAACAGCACGGGGCCGCACCTGCATCTGGAGTACATCATCCGCGCCGAAGATGGCGGGTATGAGTACGCGGATCCGCTCGTCCTGTGGCAATGAGAGTGAGGGTTGAATTTTTGACTATGTATAAAGACGTTCCAGATTTCGGCTTGTGCATTGCAGAGCAAGCCCTCAAGCGGCGGTTCGACCATGGCGAGAAGGTTCCCGCGAGCGTCCAGAATCTCTTGGAGTACTGCAAGCTGGAGCCGCACGAGTCGAAGCTGTATCAATATTACCTGCGCTTTCAGCGCGGCATCGTAGACCAGATGATTGTGAACACCGTCCTCAGCAATCTGCCCGAGGAAAAGAAGAAGTTCATCCACTACAAGTATGAGCTGGGCAAGAGCAACATCTGGATCTCGTCGCAGGCTCTCCACATCAGCGAGGCCATGCTCATCAAGTGGCATCGGGAGATCCTGCAAAACATCAAGAACCTGCTCTTTTACTCGCTCACGAAGGCGGATGTCTACAGCGTCATGAAGGTCATCAACATGATCCACATCCTCGACGTGCGCATCAACACGTTCAGCGACGAGAACATCCCCGTCAATGAAGCATGGCTGCGGCGGCTAATGCAGAAGCGGTCGCAGTACAAGGCAATGCTCAACCTCATGCTGGAGAGCATCCGCTACGCCAGCAACGACACGGAGAAGAAGGACACGTATCACTACATCGTAGCGTCGAAACTAAAGAACAGCCACCTGAACGGCACGGAGCTCGCACAGTATTGCGGCGTGTCGTGCAGTACGGTCACGAAGCATCTCACGACGTATCGCGAATCTATGAGGAAGTATATCTCACAAGCAAGTTGAAAAGAAAGGCGGCGGGTGGTATGGAGTACATCCGACAGATGAATGCATTTGCATTGAAAAGCGTTGGCATTCTTGATGTTAATGCATCTATGGTTTATTTCCGTCTGTTCATGAAGGCAAACAGTAACGGCTGGAAAGACGAATGGATTTCCGTCACGAATGAATACTTGATGGCTATGACAGGGATTGGAAGCCATCACACGATTATTGCCGCTCGGAATAAATTAAAAGAGAATGGCTTCATCGATTTCATCCCAGGCGGGAAACATCGCCCAACGATGTACAAACTCCTGCCGTTAACTGGCTGCCCGTCGGTTCCTTGTGAAAATCAGGCACCGTTTCAGGCAGAGAATCAGGCAATGATTCAGGCATCGAATCAGGCTGATATGCCCGAATCCGTCAATCAGGCACAGATTCAGGCATCAAATCAGGCACCTTTTCAGGCAGATTTGCCTAAATCCAATAGCAATCAGGCAATGAATAGGGCAGATGTGCCCGAACCACTGCCCACAAATAAAGATAATAGACTTAAGAGTAAAGAATATGCAGCTGCGGCTGCTCCTACGCATGAAGGGGCAAATATCATTCCCTTTAACGAACTGAAGAAGGGGAGGGACGCCCCGCCTCGCTGGGAAGAGGTGGTTGAGATTTACGAACAGATTCATCCGATTCAGACAGCCGTCGAGAAAGACAAGCTCATCGACCTCGTTGATACGTATACTGCCGAGTGGGTCATCGAAGCCGTGAAAGAGGCTATTTACTGCGATGGGAGAAGCATCCGATACGTCGAAAGCATCTTGAATCGGTGGCAGAAGGACGGATTCAAATCCGAGATGGGAAGGAGTACAGGAACAAATGGATTCAGCGCAAGGAATGCAAGACGTGGATACAGTCATGACCGAGTATCTGGCGGGTTTGTTAAAAAGACATCCCGCTCCAACAGAATCGACACAGACAGCATCGACTGGAGCAAAGAGCCAGACGAGTGGGTCTGAGAATCAACAGCTGAAGAAGCTTACAGAAGCGGATTTGCGACGTGCCGGCATCTACCGCCGTTTTTACGACGTGACGTTTGACTCCATCGAGGCACGAGGGCTTCCCGAGAATCCAAGCATCCTCAAGAACTATGGGCGCGTGAAAAAATATGCATCAAACCTTTCGACAGAAATCAAACAGGGAAACGGTATGATTCTTGCAGGGAACTATGGCACGATGAAAACCACGATGGCGATTGCCGTGCTCCGCAAATGGCTCTCCACAGGAGAATCTGGCATATTCGTGCCTATGTGCAGTCTTATCGACAATCTTTTCTCGATGTGTGGCGAGGAGCGTCGTGTCTACGAGAAGCATATTCGCGATACCAGACTGCTGATTCTCGACGATCTTGGCGGGGAGAATACTGATCAGTCATGGATTCTCTCGAAGGTGGACAGCATCATCACGGAGCGGTACAACAAGATGCTCGCCACCATCGTCACAACGAATCTCTCACAATCCGGGCTGGAAACAACGTATTCCGGGCGCATCCTTGACCGCTTGAAAAGCACGGGCTATTATCTGCGTTTTGATGGAGAAAGCGAGAGAAGGCCGCTCCAGTGGTCACAGATTGTATCGCTTGACTCCATGAGGAAGCGTCGCGGGAAGGAGTCTTGACACCATGCGGACGATTGGGGACTTGAGCATTGATTCCCGCGTCATGATGCAATCGAACACGGGGAACGGTGTCTCGGGGTATCTGTTCCTGAACACAGGGGAGCATCGGATGTTCTCGTTCACGCTGAATCTGGTGTACGTGCGGCAGGTCGTTTTCGAGCATGTCTGCTTCCAGATCGGCATGAGCACGGACGAGAAGGAGCCGTCTTTAGCCGAGGTGGCCGAGGTAAAGGACATCTTCTGGCAGAAGGACGAGGAAGTGCATTTCGTCTACCCGCGCTGGGCAGACATCAAAGAAGCGGCTGGCTTCTGCAAGGAGCAGCCGGACAGCAGCTGGTCGCTGTGGCGACCGAGGGAAGGTTGGAATTATTAATATGGCAATGACGAAAGAAAAAAACGATAGTTCTGCGGAGGATATGAACCTCGTGGCGACGGAGCGGGTGGACGAGCTCCAGCGGGAACTGAACGTCCTCCAGACGATGCGGCGGGAACTCCGGCCGAATGACTTCATCGGCCTCTGGGGGTTCCAGGAGGCGGCTGTGCGGTACAACGTCCTCACGCAGGTCATCCGCCAGATCCGCAACACGATCCGTGTGAGGGAGCGCGTATGAGAAGAAAGCCTATACCAAAAGCGCGGAGACGCGCCATCTACGAGAAATACGACGGACACTGCGCTTACTGCGGCAGTCCGATCACATATCAGGAGATGCAGGTAGATCATATCGTTCCTCTGGCAAACGGCGGGACGAACGATCTCCAGAATCTCAATCCGTCATGTCCTGTCTGCAACGCCTTCAAGGGGGACAAGACCATCAAGAACTTTCGCCGGCGACTGAAATCCCTCACACGGAAGCTGTGGCTGGAGGAGCCATTTGCGCAGTCATTCAACATGGCACGCCGCTTCGGCATCATCGTGGAGGACAAGATGAAATATCCCATCAAGTTTTATTTCGAGGAGGTGCATCGCAAATGACGATGAACATGATTCTGTTCGCAGTGTTCGTCGTGCTGTTCCTGGCTGCGTACTGCTGGTTTTACAAACCAAAGAACTTCTACGGCGGCTATCCTGCGAAACTCTGGAACGAGCCGGACGAGACGCAGAAAAAGAAGTCCAAGACACGCATGGGGGTGTCCGCCTGATGTGGCTGGACAGATGGAATGACGGAAACCAAGAGAACATCCGCAGGGTGCTGGAATACCAGCGAACGAAAGACCAGCAGATCTGCAACGATCTGCTCTTGGAATTCGAGCCGTTCATCCGAAAGCTTTGCGGGAAATTCTTCCTACCAGGGCAGGAGAAGGACGATCTCCTGCAAGAAGGACGCATCGGTTTTTACAAGGCCATCCGCGACTACAATCCAAAGATGCATCCCATCTTCGTTGCTTTCGCAACACACTGCATCAAGGCGCAATGCATCTCGGCCCTCAAATGCGCATGGCGCATGAAGCACCAGATCATCTACACGGCATATTCCCTGAATGCCCCCATCTTCGATGACAATCCAGACTTGATTCCGATGGACTGCCTCATCGACGAGAAGCACAATCCAGAAAGAGAAGGAACGGACTGGGACTGCTACCGAACATGCGACGAACTCTTGCAGTCGAAGCTGTCAGAGATGGAATATCGCGTCCTTGATCTATGGCTCACAGGGTACACGTATCAGGATGTGGCCGTGCTCTTGCGGAGCACGAGGAAGTCCGTGGACAACAGCCTCCAGCGCATCCGAAAGAAGCTCTGGCGAATAAGCACAACATACCCTGACTTTGAAATACAGTTCCTCGGATTCCTACGGGAGAAAGAAGGACAACATGCTAAAGACATATCGAAGAATGGCGCGGTATCAGCATGAAGGAGGGAATGGCAGAAACACTGCCGTAATTCATGAAATGGTTTGATGATTTGAAAGTCGGATACAAGCTATGCTTCCTCGGACTTGTCGCGACGGTCGGGCTGCTCGGCACGAGCGTCGCCGGATATGTCGGACTGAAGCAGACACAGGCGGACATCAACGAGATGTATATATCCTCGGTGCAGAGCCTTGACTATGCAGGGACGGCACTTTCCGGGATGCGCTACGCGCAAGGAATGGTGGTTACGATGCTCACCTGCCGCAATGATCCGCAGCGACTGAAAGACTTGGACGAGAAGTATCAAGTCGCCGTAAAGATGGTGGAAGACAGTTTCCAGGGATACGAGACAATTCCCATCGACGATCCCGAGACGGATCCGCTCATGGAGAAAGTTCACGAGAACTGGAAGGATTTCCATGCGACGCTCGATCAGACGGCAAAGCTCTGCATGTCAGGGCGGTTTGACGAGGCACTGGCCGAGTATTCGAAGGTGGGGGCCAAGCAGGGCGGCGTCATGGGCGAAAACCTCATGAAGCTGACAAAGATGGAGCACCAGGCGGCGGTGGACCTCAAGGCCAGCACGGACAAGAATGTCGAGGCCATCATCCGCGACATCGCCATCATTGCTGTTGTCATCCTGCTCGTACTGCTCGCGACGTGCCTCATCACGACGAAGAAAATCACGGAGTCGCTTTCCAACATCGTAGCGTCGTGCAAGAAGATGCAGGGCGGGGATTTCCGCGAGACGGGACTCACCATCGACCGCAAGGACGAGTTCGGGCAGATGATGCAGGGCTTCCAAGAGATGCGCCAGACGGTTTCGCGTCTCATGCAGCAAACGAACGAGACGGCGCAGCAGCTGGCGGCGGCATCGGAAGAACTGACAGCAAGCGCACAGCAGAGCGCACAGGCATCGGATCAGGTGGCGCAGTCGGTGACGGCGGCGGCAGCGGCGGCAGCGGAGCAGCAGGGCTACATCGGGGAGTCGGAGGAAAGCGTCAGTCAGACGCGGGATTCCATTGGACGGTTGAACACGACGGCCAAGAATGTCTCTCTGGATGCAGATGAAGCATACCAGAGCGCGTCACAGGGCAGCGAGAACGTCCTCGCGGCTGTCCATGACATCGAGAGCGTGGCTGGCATCGTGAAAGACTCTGCGGCGACGGTGGACAAGCTCGGCACTAGCTCAAAGGAGATCGGCTCCATCGTGGAGACGATTTCGGGCATCGCCGATCAGACGAACCTGCTCGCGCTCAACGCGGCCATCGAGGCGGCGAGAGCGGGGGATGCCGGCAAGGGATTCGCTGTCGTAGCTGATGAGGTGCGGAAGCTCGCGGAGGCCAGCCAGCAGGCGGCACAGCAGATCACGCAGATGATCGCGGACGTGCAGAAGGACACGGATGCGGCGGTGCAGTCGATGAAGAAGGGGAGCTCTGCCGTCCAGTCCGGCACAGAGACGGTGCAGCAGCTTCGGACAACGTTCGAGTCCATCCAGCAGGCCGCAGAGCGTGTCTCGGAGAAAGCAAAGGAGATGGTGAAAGACCTCCGCAAGGTGGACGGGCAGACGAAAACCGTGCAGGAGAAGACAAAGAAAATCTCGGACAATAGCGGCAAAGTGGTGAACGAGATGGAAAGCGTCTCGGCAGCCAGCGAGGAGCAGAGCGCCAGCGCGGGAGAGATTGCAACCGCCAGCGAGAATCTATCGAAGCTCGCGCAGGAACTGAGCGCATCGCTCCAGAGGTTCAAGTATTGACAGGAGGCGGAAGAGATGGTGATTCAAGACAAAGAACTGGAATTCCTCGTGAACCTCCAGCGTCTCGCTTGTTTCGATTGGCAAGAGGGGGAGCCCGTGGAAGTATTCATGGCTGACGGGTTCCCATGCGTGAGGTACGAGAGCGGCGTGTGGTGGCACTACGATTTGCGGCGTCAGTGCTGGTGGTGAAAGAAGGGCGGATAGATGAAGAAAGCATTTTTCGTGATGCTGCTCCTGCTGATGAGCACGGTTTCGCCGTGCTCGGCGGAGTCATGGCAGATAGTGGGAAATGAGCTGGGGACGGATCGGGATTACTATGTTGATTCGGACAGCGCATGGTACGATGGCTTAGTGAATGGCGGCGGGCTTGCGAAAGTCATGAGCAAGGATACAGGGTATTCCGTCATCCTCTCTTTGAGGTTCGTTGACAACAAAGACGGCGCATTCGATGTCGCCATCACGAGTGGTAGCGCATACAATCCTGATGGAAATTTGCTGTATGGGACGGATATGAATTTCCGGCACCATGCAGGTGCAAATTCCATCTTGGCAAAGGTATGTCATGCTATGGTCAAGAGCAACGAAAACAAAAAATAAAGGCAATGGAAAGAAGGAAATGACTGATTGGAAGAGATGACGTTATCCCTGCCTGTGGTACTCGCGCTTGTGGCGATGTACTGGTTGTATGCGCGGTACGTGTATGATTGAATCCTAGGAGGAGGAAATCTATGGTATAATAGGAGCATGAATTCAACACCGAAAGGATGAAAAAAATGGCCGCATGGATTGAAAACAAACTTGGCATCAAAGATCCCATTGAACTTGCTCATCGAGAAGAAGAAATTTCAAAAATGCACGCGCTAGAGCTTTATGATGGAGGAATTCTTGATACATTTGTGGTTGGAAAATTTATCGGTTTACAGTCCATCCATCGTTATTTGTTTCAAGACATCTATGATTTCGCTGGAAAGATGCGAACTGTCAATCTTGCGAAAGGAAATTTTCGCTTTGCACCTGTACTCTACCTGAAGGAAGCACTTGATAATATTGACCATATGCCGCAGAAGAATTTTAACCAGATTATTGAAAAGTATGTCGAAATGAATGTCGCACACCCATTTCGTGAAGGGAATGGGCGCAGCACTCGCATCTGGCTGGATGCCATCTTCCGCAAAGAGCTGAATCTCGCCGTTGACTGGAGTAAAGTTGACAAAGAAGATTACCTTTTTGCAATGGAACGTAGTCCCGTGCGCGATACAGAAATCAAAGCATTACTCCAAAGCGCATTAACAGATAAGGTGAATGACCGAGAAGTGTTCATGAAGGGAATCGATGCGTCGTATCGTTATGAAGGATACAGCACATATCAGACAAAGGAACTCGTGAAACAACGAGAACAGGAGCAAGAACCACAGAAATCGGGGCTGAAAGACACACAGAGATAAAGATAGGGAACTTGCCCAGACTGGGCAACATTTCTGAGAGAAAGATAAAAGAATTGGAGTCGCTTCGGCGGCTCTTTTTTGATGGGGAAAAAATACGCTAGTTTCATGGAATGGGAAAGGAATATGCTGAAATAAAGTATGATTCAAAACACAGAGGTGACAGCAATGCGGAAACCGAGATACAAACTGAAGGGCATCATGCTGCTCACGACCGTTGTGGCCGTAGCGGCATGGATTTTGCTTGCTGGAGGCATCTTTTTGACGCAATCTGGTTCTTTCCAGATGTTCAGCGCAGCGATGGTGCAGCGACAGGCGCAGTATCTTGCCATGGTAGATGAGAAGGCTCTTTCTCAAATTCGTTACGATGAACTGACGAAAGCAGATTCTTTTACAAAGCTCGGACTCCATACGAATCGTGCCGAGGTGAAAAGTGCCAACGTTACGGGCTGGGAGGATGAGATCACCGTTGGCTCAGAGAAGAAGATGAGCAACACTTCGGACGGCGTTGCTTGGCCGTACAAGATAGTGTCTGTCAATATCTACCGTCAAGGTGATACAGAGCCGCGCTATACGTTGCAGGTTCCCTTTGTCCGACAAGCGGAGACGTATTCAAAAGAAGAAGTTGCCGAGATGCTGAAACGCATCAAGGCAACGTTCACAACGGCGGATGTGGAGAAGATGTTCAAGAAGAAGTGAGAGGTGACAGCAATGCGGAAACCGAGATACAAACTGAAGGGCCTCATGCTGCTCACGACGGTCGTAGCCGTTGCGGCGTGGATCCTGCTTGCGGGAGGCGTGTTCCTCACGCAGTCGAGCCAGTTCCAGATGCTGGTGGCGAATCGATCGGAGGAGCAGGCGAAGCAGTATGCGGAAGTGGATGTGAACCTCCTGCAGCTCATGGACTACACGAAGCTGACGGACGCGAGCGCACTGGCCAGCCACAAGCTGCATCTGAATCGTGCGCAGATCCAGACGGTGGACGCGCCAGACTGGGAAGATGAAATATCCATCGGCAGCGAACAAACGGCCACCTCGGGGGGGGGTATTCCGCTCCGCAACGGTCAACATCTACCGCAAGGGTGACACGCAGCCACGCTACAGTCTGAACGTCCCGCTCGTCAAAGACGCCCAGCTGTATTCAAGAGCCGACGTGGATAAGATGATCGCGCAGGCAGAGGCATTGGCGAAAGCGGCGTCTGATGCAGCGAGAAAGGCGGCGGAAGAAGCGGCAAAGAAGGCACGGGAAGGTACGGGAGAATACGTAGCATATGTTATTCCCGGACTGAGTGTCGGTGGATCTGGGTTTTTGTTAAATCAGGGGTTTGATTTTTCAGTTTATATATATAATGCGAAAGATAAAAGTTTTATTCGTCTTGTATCTATCGATCCTGGCGTTGGAGCAGCTCTTATGAGGAATTCCAACGCATATCGTGAAAATATTAGGTTAAGGTATCGGTATTACGATGCCAACGCATATCGCGCATATTTCCCAACATACGCACCTACAGTTTATGACGCCGTAAAAAAAGGTATCAATAAATCTCCAATATGCAGTATTGGGGATGAAAAGCATGTAGTAAATGTGAGAATAAAATACCTGTTTTCTCTTGTTCAATTCGCGGAATTTCGAGCCGACATCTTCACGGGCGAGCAACCGAAGAGACTTGGAATATATAAAGATGGCGATGCCTTATATATAGTTCAAACTATTGCTTCCCCGTCAACCCCCTCTGTTTTTGATATAATTAATGCTAGTTCCATTCCACCAATGAGCCTTTTTGAAAAATATTAATTTTATATATAATCCTACTCACCAGAGACCGAGTTTTAGATAGTTAAATCAAGAAGCTTATGTTTATTGGAGATATTTTGGCTCAATCATTTTTTCTGTGGGATGAATGATGCACAGCGAGTCAATGGCGACTCATGTCGATGAGCTTCAAGAAGAAGTATTCATCGTCAGGATATCCATAGGCCTGCCTGCGCAACGTCT
>Ga0256406_1004732_pt1 | contig 15216 bp, 13 predicted proteins | sample RumenRJG_03DNA_FD_185986 | JGI IMG/M metagenome (GOLD analysis project Ga0256406, IMG submission 185986) | Bovine rumen microbial communities from Lethbridge, Alberta, Canada - RJG_03 | ecosystem: Host-associated > Mammals > Digestive system > Stomach > Rumen | place: Canada: Alberta | collected... | reverse complement strand
GGGGAAAAAAATAATGATATAGACAATTTGAAGAACAACTATTTTTTGGATAATTTTTATAATGAAAAAGCTAATCAAGAAGCATATGTAAATTATAGAAATATGGTACTTAAAATATTAAATGGTACCCTTGATAAACTTTTAAAAAAGATGGACAACATTAATGAGAAGATTAAATCATGTGAAAATATGGAGCAATATAAAATATATGGAGAGCTTTTAATTGCAAACATATATAAATTTGACAATAAAAGTAAAACGTATAATAATGAAGCCGATTCAAAAGAAACTAATAATGCACATGATAATTTTAATTTTAAATATGAAGCGGATAAAGAAAATACACAATACGTTGTAGTTGAAAATTATTATGATAACAACAATAAAATTGAAATTCCAATTGATTGTCATTTGTCAATTTCAAAGAATGCAGAGAAATATTTTAAAAAATATAATAAGTTAAAGAATACAGTTAAGGTAGTTAATATTCAAAAAAAGGAAACAGAAAAAGAACTTTATTATTTAGAGTCGCTAATACAGGAAATGGACAACTGTACAACATTTGATGATGTTGATGCAGTGTATAATGAAATATCTGAAAATCTATTGTTTAATACAAATACAAAAAGCAAAAATAAAAAGAACAAAAATGACCAAAATGACAATATGTTAAATAATTATATAAGATTAGTAATTGATAATTATGATGTATTTGTAGGAAAAAATAATAAGCAAAATGATTATTTAACTTTAAAAGTAGCACATGAAAATGATATGTGGTTTCATACAAAGGAAATACATGGTAGCCATTTAATACTAAGATGCAATGGCGAAATGCCAAAACTTGAAACAATTGAAAAATGTGCAAAAATATCAGCATATTATAGTAAAGCAAAATTTTCATCACACGTTCCGGTAGATTACACACTTGTTAAAAATGTACATAAACCTCGTGGAGCAAACCCGGGTTTTGTAATATACACAAACTATAAAACAATATATGTTGACCCATCAATTGAAGAAGTTAATTAATTAATAATTGGAGGAAACAATATGCTAAATGGAAAATTTGTACACTTACATGTGCATAGTGAATTTAGTTTGCTAGATGGAGCTAATAGAATAAAAGATTTACCAGTTAGAGCAAAAGAACTTGGAATGGATGCTATGGCTATTACTGACCATGGTGTTATGTTTGGTGCAATTGACTTCTATAAGGCATGCAAAGAAAATGGAGTAAAGCCTATTATTGGTTGTGAAATTTATGTTGCACCAAGAAAGTGTACATCTAAGGAGCCAGGCATTGATAATAAATATAATCATCTAATTTTACTTGCTAAAAATATGGAGGGATATCATAATCTTTGCAAAATTGTTTCACTAGGTTTTACTGAGGGTTATTACTATAAACCAAGAGTTGATAAAGGAATTTTGCAAAAATATCATGAAGGAATTGTTTGTTCAAGTGCTTGTTTAGCCGGAGAAGTCGCTTCTGATATTTTGAATGATGATATTGAAAAAGCAAAAGAAGCTGCCTTATGGTATAAGAGTGTTTTTGGAGATGATTATTATCTTGAAATTCAAAATAATGGGATTAAGGAACAAGTTTTAGTAAATCAAAAATTAATACAATTATCAAGAGAACTTAACATACCATTAGTTGCAACAAATGATTCTCATTATTTAAAAAAGGAAGATGCCTATAATCATGAGGTGTTACTATGTATTCAAACAGGTAAGAAAATGTCTGATGAAGACAGAATGAAATTTAATACTGATGAACTTTATATAAAATCACCAGAAGAAATGATTGAATACTTTAAAGCAGTTCCAGATGCAATTGAAAATACGGTAAAAATTGCTGAAGAATGTAACGTTGAATTTGAATTTGGACATACAATTTTACCAAACTATGATGTACCAAAAGAATTCGAAACACATTATGATTATTTAAAGAAATTGGCAGATGATGGAATTAAAAATAGATACGGAGATAACCCTTCAAAAGAAATATTAGAAAGAAAAGAATATGAATTAGGTGTTATTAAAAAGATGGGATATGTTGATTATTTCTTGATCGTATGGGATTACGTTCATTATGCTAAATCACATGGTATTCCAGTAGGGCCAGGAAGAGGATCGGGAGCTGGTTCAATTATTGCTTATGCAATTGAAATAACTGACATTGACCCAATGAAATATGATTTACTTTTTGAAAGATTTTTAAATCCTGAAAGAATTAGTATGCCTGATTTTGATATTGACTTTGATTTTGAAAAAAGACAAGATGTAATTGACTATGTTTCAAATAAATATGGAAGAGATCATGTAACGCAGATTATAACATTTGGAACAATGGCAGCAAAAATGGTCATAAGAGATGTTGCAAGAGTACTTGATTTTCCATATTCGGAAGCGGACAAACTTGCAAAAATGATTCCAAATGAGCCTCATATCACAATAAAAGGCACAATGGAGATTAATAAAGAATTTAAGGATTTATATGATACAAATGAAGAAATTCATAAGTTATTAGATATTGCAATGGCATTAGAAGGAATGCCAAGACAAGCATCAACACATGCCTGTGGAATAATTATAGCAAGGGAACCAGTTGTAAACTATGTTCCACTATATGCAAGGGACGACATAATTTCAACTCAATATATTATGACAACACTTGAAGAGCTAGGGCTTTTAAAAATGGACTTTTTAGGACTTAGGACTTTGACTGTTATTAGGAATGCATGTGAGCTTGTAAAAAAGAATAGAGGTATAGATGTAAAATTTGACCAAAATATGGATGACCCAAAAGTTTTTAAATTATGGCAAGATGGAAACACAATTGGAATATTTCAATTTGAAAGCCAAGGTATGACTAACTTTATGAAAGAGTTAAAGCCGGATTGTCTTGAAGACATAATTGCAGGAGTTTCATTATATCGTCCTGGGCCAATGGATCAAATTCCAAGATATATAGCAAATAAAAAAGATCCAGAGCACGCAGTATATACGCATGATAGTCTAAAGCCAATATTAAAAGTAACATATGGATGTATGGTTTACCAAGAACAAGTTATGCAAATAGTACAAAGTCTAGCTGGATATTCTCTAGGAAGAGCAGACCTTGTTCGTAGAGCAATGGGTAAGAAAAAAGTTGATGTAATGGCAAAGGAAAGAGAAAACTTTGTACATGGAAAACTTGATGAAAATGGAAACATTGAAATTCCTGGATGTGTAAGAAATGGAATAGATGAAAAATCAGCTAACAAAATATTTGACGAAATGGCCGAATTTGCCAAATATGCATTTAACAAATCACATGCGGCATGCTATGCTGTTGTATCATATAGAACAGCGTATTTAAAAGCATATTATCCAGCAGAATTTATGGCAGCAATGTTAAACAGCTTTTTAGGTAAATTAGAAAAAATTCCAATTTATATCAATGAATGTAAGAGACTTGATATAAAAATTTTAAAACCTGACATCAATAAGAGTTTCAAAGATTTTACTGTTGAAAAAAATGAAATTAGATTTGGACTTGGAAGTGTTAAAAATGTTGGAATTAATGCAGTAGAAAATATTGTAAAAGAAAGAGAAGAAAACGGAGAATTTAAAGATTTTACAGATTTTTGTGAAAGAATTTATAATGAACAAGTAAACAAAAAATGCGTGGAAAGCTTAATAAAAGCTGGAGCATTTGATAGTTTAGGAAAAAACAGAAAAACGTTATTATATTCATATGAACAAATAATTGATACAATTCAAAATGAACATAATAAAGATTTTTCAAACCAAATTACAATGTTTGATGTTGCAAACGATGAGAAAGATATTGAAAAAATGAAATACAGTTTCTCAGAAGAAACAGAATTTCCAGAAAAAGAATTGCTTTCAATGGAAAAAGAAATGCTGGGAATGTATATTTCAGGACATCCACTTGAAAAATACAGAGAAAAGATTGAAAAAATATCAAATATTAATTCAATGATAATTCAAGAAGCAAATGATGCAATTGCCCAAGGAAAAGAACCAGAACTTAAAGATGGAACTAACGTTACAATGGTTGGAATTATTACTAATATAAAGAAAAAGTTTACAAAAAGCAATAAACTAATGGCATTTATTACCATTGAAGATTTATATGGTTCATGTGAAATCATGACATTTGAGACTGCTTACATGAAAGCACAGGGAATTTTAATAGAAGAGAATATTGTGGCAGTTAATGGAAGAGTTAGTATAAGAGAAGATCAAGATGTGACTATAATTGCAAATTCATTTAAAGAAATAAATGACATTAAAATATCTGAGAACTCAAATAATATAGTCGGAAGAACATTATTAATTGATATAAGAAATTTTGACGAAAAACAAAAAGAAAAATTAAGAGGAGCAATAAGGTTTTTCATAAGTGATAGAAATAATTTAAAGGTTGCAGTAAAGCAAGATGGAGACAAAATAAGTCCTTGCGGAGCTATATATGCAAATAAAGAAACAATTGAAGAATTTAAAAAAATTGCAGGACAAAATAATGTAAGTATTTTATAATAATTGTTTTTAGGTTTTTAATTAAAAAGTATTGAAAATTCTATCGTTAATTGGTATACTTACTATGTGTAAACTGATAAGGAGGTTTATTGATATGAGTAAAAAGGATGAGAAAAAAGAGGAAAAAGTTGTTGATGCTAAATCAAATGAAACAACAGAAAATAATAATATAGAAATTTCTAATGATGTTGTTGCTGTAATTGCAGGTATGGCAGCATCTGATGTACCAGGAGTTGCTGAAATGGCTGGTGGATTTGCTGGAGGTATTTCAGAAGTTCTTAGTGGTAAAAGAAATAAGGCAAAAGGAATTAAAGTTGATATTGACGGAAACAAGGCAATTATTGATGTTAATATAATTGTTGAATATGGAACAAGAATTCCAGATGTTGCTTTTGAAATTCAAAAGAGAGTTAAAAAAGCAGTTGAAAACATGACTGGTTTTACTACAACAGAAGTTAATGTTCATGTTCAAGGTGTTTTAACAGCAAAAGAAGTTGAATCTAAAAAAAGTGAAGGCAAAAAAGAAAATAAAAAAGATGAAAAAAATGTAGAAGACGAAAAGAATGAAAAATCTACAAAAAAAGAATTAAAAAAAGAAACAAAAAAGTCTAGCACAAAAAGAAACTAAAAAATACAAGTATTGATCGAACGATAAAAATAGAGAGGTAATATGAGATGAAATTTTTAGATAAATTAGGTTTAGTTATAAATTCTACAATAGTTTTAATATTATCAATTGTTTTAATATTAATGGGATTGGATATTATAAGTCCAACAGTATTAACAAATTTAATAGCAAATGTTTTATACAACACTACAAATGGAAAATACATTGTACTTGGAATATGTGCAGTTTTAATACTACTTGCAATAAGATGTTTATTTTTCAGTAATCTTGAAAAGGAAAAATATTCAGGAATTGAAATGGAAAATGATGATGGAAAATTGTTGATTACTGAAAATACACTTGTTGATATTGTTAATGGAGTAGTAGCTAACTTTCCAAGCATAATATCAGCAGAACCAGAAGTTGAAATTGATAATGAAAATAATGTAAGTATTGATGTTGCAATTAATGTAAAACAAGGAACAGTAATAAAGGAAATTACGTCTAAGTTACAAAATGATGTTAAGAAAGAAGTAAAAAATGGAACTGACCTTGAACTTAAAGAGGTTAATGTTACTGTTAAAGAACTTAAAACAGAAAAAGAAGAAAATAATGAAGAATAAATAAAGTAAACTTAATTTAAAAATTGAACCTAAAATAAAAGTTAAAATCGATTAAGTTTGATTATTAAATTAAGATTATAATTAATACGAAATAAAATTTGAAAGGGTAAATTGAAAAATGAATAGATCAGAGTCTAGGGAAGAAGCATTTAAATTGCTATATAGTTTACAAATGCAAAGTGATTATGAGCTTGATGAACAAATACAATTTTTTATTGAGGAAGAAAATATTACTGACAATAACGCAATTAAATACATTAATGAAACTATAAGAGGTATTGATCAAAATAATGAACAAATTGAAGATAATGTTAAGGAAAATATCAAGTCAAATTGGTCTATTTCAAGAATTTCAAAAATTGATTTAACCTTATTAAAATTAGGAATTTATGAAATATTGTATTCTAAATTACCATATAAAGTAGTTGTTAATGAAATAGTTGAACTAGCCAAAAAATATGGTGATGATTCGTCTAAAAGTTTTGTTAATGGTGTATTAGCAAGTATAATTAAAAACAATAATTTAATAAATTAGCAAAAAAAACTAACTTTTGTAACATGAATGCAAAGGTTAGTTTTTATACATTTTAATTTTTTATTTATGTCATTTGTTTTGTTGCTGTAAGTATACTTAAATACTAAAATAAGAAAGGTCGAAATATGGAAATTGAACCAATTACTGTATCTGATTTGAATAGATATGTTAAACAAAAAATAGATAATGATGAATTTTTAAATAATGTTTACGTAAGAGGCGAAATATCAAATTGTAAATTACACTATACAGGGCATATTTATTTTACATTAAAAGATGAAAATTCACTAATAAAATGTGTAATGTTTAAAAGCTATACACCTCATCTAACTTTTATACCAAAGGATGGAATGAAAGTAATGGTATTTGGAAGCGTTTCGGTTTTTGAAAGAGATGGAGTGTACCAGATATATGCAAAAGCTATGAAGGAAGATGGAATAGGAACATTATATGAACAATTTGAAAAGCTAAAAGCTAAACTAGCAGCAGAAGGTTTATTTGATGAATCACATAAAAAAGCAATTCCACAATTTCCAAATAAAATAGGAGTTTTAACTGCATCAACTGGTGCCGTTATAAGAGATATAATAAATGTTTCTACAAGAAGGAATCCAAATGTTCACATAGTTTTACTTCCTGTACCAGTTCAGGGACCAACAGCAGCAGAGGCAATTGTTAAAGGTATAAAGAAAATGAACGATGAAAAGATGGCAGATGTTATAATTTTAGGAAGAGGTGGAGGATCACTTGAAGATTTGTGGCCATTTAATGAAGAAATAGTCGCAAGAGCAATATATGATTCTGAAATTCCAATAATATCAGCAGTTGGTCATGAAACTGATTTTTCAATATCGGATTTTGTTGCAGATTTAAGAGCGCCAACTCCATCAGCAGCTGCAGAACTAGCGGTTCCAAATGTAGAAGATGTAAGATATACAATATCTGAGATACAAAACAAATACAAAATTTTATTAAAGAAAAAAATTGAACTGAAAAAAATGCAATATGAGAAATGTATAGAAAGCAAAGGATTTAAGGAACCTCTAAATAAAATTAATGAAAGCAGAATGATAATTGACAATCATGTTAAAATCTTAGGTAACTTAATAAAAATCAAAATGATTAATTTTGAAACAAAATTAACAAATCAAATGACAAAAATTGATGGATTAAGTCCACTAAAAATTATGTCACGAGGATATTTAATCAGTGAAAAAGATGGAAAGATTGTAAAGTCAGTTAAGGAACTTGAAAAAAATTCTGTAATAAAACTTAATTACTCGGATGGAATTGCAAATGCAACTATAAATGATATAAAAAGCAAATAAAAACGAAGGTAAAAAATAAAAGATGGAGGAAAATTAAATGAGTGAGAAAAAGAAAACATTTGAGGAATCAATGGCAGAACTAGAAAAAATTGCCAAAGACTTAGAAAGTGATAATTTAACATTAGATGAATCAATAAAAAAATTTGAAGAAGGAATGAAATTGTCAAAAGAATGTAAAGAGACACTGGATAATGCTGAAAAGAAAATAACAATTTTAATAAATGACGAAGAAAAAGATTTTACACCATTAAACCAGGAATAGAATATATTTCAAATTAAATCAAGAACAGAATATATTTCAAAATTAATTAGTATTTTGTTTGCAAATAAAATTATAAAAGTTTAAAAGTGCAAATTATAATAGATTGAAATAATTATAGTTTTAGAAATTTTAGAAGCAATAATAAATTTAGAAAGATAAAGGAGAGAATAGAAATGATAGAGTTTTTCTTTAAATACGAATATCTTATCGTACCATTTTTTACATGGTTTGGAATACAATTATTCAAATTAATTTATGATAGATTTGAAACAAAAAAGTGGCATTGGAAAAGACTAATGGGAACAGGAGGAATGCCTAGCTCACATTCAGCAGTTGTAGTATCACTTGCAACATTGGTTGGAAAAAAGTGCGGGATTAATACGGCAATATTTGCAGTAAGTTTTATATTTGCTCTTATTGTAATGTATGATGCAGCAGGTGTAAGACGAGCTGTTGGTGAACAAGCTAAGGTTTTAAATAACATGATGTCTGATAACAAAAAGATGACAAATGCTCAAAAACTACAGGAAATGACTGGACATACACCATTTCAAGTATTGGTAGGCGCATTAATTGGATTTTTAACAGGACTTATATTTTAAAAAACATTTGAAAATATTAAAATGCTAAAACAAAAGTTTATATGATAGTGCTTAGCCAGAGCAAAAGCCTAATGCTACTATTAATAACCAAAACTAAAATTTGTGATTTGATATAAACTTAAAGTAAATAAATGAAAAAACGGAGGTGATTCTATGACAGATATGGAAATAGCACATAGCTGCAAGTTAAAAAAAATTGATAATATTTTGAATAATTTAAAAATTCCAGAAGAATATTATGAGCTATATGGAAAATATAAAGCCAAAATTTCACTTGATTATTATGATAAAATCAAGGAAAGAAAAAATGGAAAACTAATTTTAGTAACATCAATTAATCCAACTCCACTAGGAGAAGGAAAAACTACAATTTCAATAGGACTTTCAGATGGAATAAACAAATTAGGGAAAAGATCAATTTTGGCATTGAGAGAACCTTCACTTGGACCTGTTTTTGGAATAAAGGGAGGTGCAACAGGAGGAGGATTTTCTCAGGTTGCACCAATGGAAGATATAAACCTTCATTTTACAGGGGATATTCATGCAATAACAGCTGCCAACAATTTGTTAAGTGCTATCATTGACAATCACATTTATCAGGGAAACGAATTAAAAATAAAAAAAATAATATGGAGAAGATGTCTTGATTTAAATGACAGGGCTTTAAGAGATGTAACAATTGGTTTAAATAGCAAATGCGAAAGAGAAGATCATTTTGACATAACAGTCGCATCAGAAATTATGGCAATTTTATGTTTAGCAACGGATTTAAAAGATTTAAAACGTAGGATAGGAAACATTATTATAGGATACAATGAAAATGGAAAAGCCATAACTTGCAAAGATTTAAAAGCAGATGGAAGTTTAACAGTATTATTAAAAAATGCAATAAATCCTAATGTTGTACAAACACTTGAAGGTAATCCAGCAATTATTCATGGTGGACCATTTGCAAATATTGCTCATGGATGTAACAGTATTGTTGCAACAAAAATGGCTTTAAAGCTTGGAGATTATGTAGTAACAGAGGCAGGTTTTGGAGCAGACCTAGGGGCTGAGAAATTTTTGAACATAAAATGTAGAAAACTTGGAATTTCGCCAGATGCAGTTGTTATAGTAGCTACACTAAAAGCATTAAAGTATCATGGAGGAGCTTCAAAAGAGGAATGCAAAAATGAAAATATTGAAGCATTAAAAAAAGGTGTAAATAATTTAAAAAAGCATATTCAAAACATAAAATCATTTGGACTTAATCCAATAGTTGCTATAAATAAATTTGAATTTGATTCAGGAAAAGAAATAGAAACTTTAAAAAATGAAATTAAAGATTTTGCAGAAATATCGTTAGTAGAAAGTTGGGGCAAAGGTGGAGAAGGCGCAACAGATTTAGCACAAAAAGTAATCAAAATATGTGAAAAAGATCACGAATTTAAAAATACGTACGAACTATCAGATACTATCGAAAGTAAAATAAGAAAAGTTGCAACCAATATTTATGGTGCAAGTGATATTAATTTATCAGAAGAAGCAAAAAATGAAATAGAAAATTTACAAAAAAATGATTTTGCAAACAAAGTTCCAATTTGCATTGCGAAAACACAATACTCACTATCAGATGATGCTAAAAACCTATTATGTGAAGATAGCTTTAACATTAATATAAAATCAGTAGAATATAAAGCTGGTGCAGAATTCATTGTTGTAAAAACTGGCAATGTTATGACAATGCCAGGGTTACCAAAAACACCGTCAGCAGAAAGAATTGATATAGACAATGACGGAAACATTGTGGGAATTTTTTAGAACTATAAATATTATAATAAAAAGTATAATTAAATCTCTTTTGGGAATAATACTTCCAAAAGAGATTTTTTTGTAGTTAATAACTATATACGACAGTAACTATAATTGACATTTGAGCAAAGCTAGAAAGGAATAGTTGGTATATGAAAAATAGATTTAAAATTGGAATTCTTTTAGCAATTTTGATTTCACTATTTATAGCATATAATGTAATTATAAGAAATCAAGTTTCTTATGCGGTTTCAAGATATGGATCAAGTGGATCTGAGGTAAGAACAATTCAGACGAAATTAAAAAATTGGGGATACTACTCTGGAAGTGTTGATGGTGTATATGGAAGCAAAACATTAGCAGCAGTAAAAAAATTTCAAAAGAAGAATGGATTAACAGCAGACGGAATAGCAGGTACAGAAACATTACATGCGCTAGGAATTTATAATTCATCCACAAAATCATCAAGTTCGTCATCAATAAGTAGTAGTAATTTAAACTTGATAAGTAGATTTGTTTACGCTGAATCAAGGGGAGAACCATATACTGGACAGGTTGCAGTTGCTTCTGTAATATTAAACAGAGTAAAGGACAGCAGATTTCCAAATACCGTATCAGGAGTTGTTTATCAGTCGGGAGCTTTTACATGTGTAAGTGATGGACAAATTAATTTGACACCAAATAGCACAGCAAAAAAAGCAGCACAAGATGCTATAAACGGATGGGATCCATCATATGGAGCGATTTATTATTTCAATCCAGCAACAGCAACGAGCAAATGGATATGGTCAAGACCATTAACAGTAACAATTGGAAATCACAGATTTTGTAAGTAGAAAATATAAAACATAAATATTTAAAATATAAATGAATGCACTCAATAAAAATTAACTTAATAAACAGGATAATAAATAAGAAAATAAAAAAATGAATATACAGAAAAAGACAAATTTGGAAAACAAAAAAAGAGTAAAAAAACAAATATAAAAACATGCGAAAGGAGGTGAGTTTTGGGTATGAAAAATAATGCTACATCTCAAAAAATAGACGAAAAAGAACAAGAAAAAAATACAAACAATTGTGATTCATCAAAGAAACAATCAAAGAAAAATAAAAAATAATTGAAATGGAAAATATAAATTATAAAATACAAATAAAAAGCTCTATTGAAATTTTAAAAACTTCAATAGAGCTTTTTAAAATTGTGGTGCGGATGAAGGGACTCGAACCCCCACGTCGGTGACACTGGTTCCTAAGACCAGCGCGTCTACCAATTCCGCCACATCCGCATTAACGTGAACAATACTTATTGTATACTTTTTAATTTCAAAAGTCAATATTTTTAATAAATTTATTTTATAAATTTTTTTCATAGTCAAGTAAAAAAACAAATGTTATTCTGTAAGGTAAATGCAAGTTGTATGATTTAATGCAAGATTAAAAGCAATATTTGAGTCAGAAATATTGCCGTCAAGAAAAAAAACAAATGCTATTCTATAAGGTAATCACAAGTTATACATTTTTATTGTTATCATATCTTGAAAGAAGTGTAATTTTATGGTATATAATTAAATATGATGAGAAAAATAATGTGAAATTTTTTAAACTAGCAAAATTTAAAAATAGTATTTTTTTTATAGAAAGGATTTAAAATAACTATGAAACAAAAATTTTTAAAAGATTTGGGTATTGATATTGATGATACAACAGAGGAAACATTGAATCAATTTGATTTAAACGGATTTCTTGATCAAATTTCTGACAATCGACTAAAAGAGGAAGATGAAAATGTTGAGAAAGCTAAAAAGAAAATAGAAGAAGAAAATAAAACTGAAAAAGAAGACGTTGAAAACAAGGAAAGTAAATAAAAGATAAAAAGCAATAAAAGCAAACAGCAAATCAAAAGACAAATCAATTTGTAAGCAAAAAATTAGAAAGAAATGAAAGCGAAAATCGAATTTAATAATTAATAAAAGGTGATTCAAAAAAACAAGGAATAAAGTATGATAAAAAAGAATGATATAATTGAAGTCAATATTACAGATTATGGAACTAATGGTGAGGGAGTCGCAAAAGTCGATGGCTTTACCATTTTTATTAATGGAGCAATTAAAGGGGAAAAATGTAAAATAATAATAACCAAGGTTTTAAAAACACATGGTTTTGGAAAAGTTACAGAAATTATTGAAGAGTCTGACAAGCGTGTAAAAATTGATTGCAAAACTTATCCAAGATGTGGAGGATGTTCACTAAGACATATAAATTATACTGAAACTTTAAACATAAAAAAGGAAAAAGTTCAAAATTTAATTACAAGAAACGTTGATAAAAATTTAAAAGTTAATGACTGTATAGGAATGGACAATCCGTTTTACTATAGAAATAAGGCAATTTACCCAGTGACATATGCTGAAAAAATTAAGTTGGACAATAAAGAGCCAAATGAGGTTTTCTTAGAAAATACAAATAAAAAATCTGAGAGAATTAATAATAAAATAAATGAGCAAGGAAAATTAAATAGTGATGTAACAATTAAATATAAAGAACCTAATGATTATATGTTTATAAAGCCAGGAATTTATGCAAAACGTTCACATATTGTTGTACCATTTGAAGAATGCAAAATACAAACCATAAATTCGCAAAAAATTGCAGAGTATATTTGCAATAATTGGAAATCAACAATATACGATGAAGAAAACGATAAAGAATTGAAAAATAAATATAATCAAAATTTTAATAATGATGCCAATAATGATTTTAGCTCTATAAATAATACAGATAAAAATGAAAATTTGAAATCTAATCCTGGAATACTAAGAAATATAATGATACGAGAGGGATTTGAAACAGGTGAGATATTAGTTACAATTGTTGAAAGTAAATTTGAAAAAAATGCGATTGATGTGCAAAAGCTGGTAAAAGAGTTTCCAAACATTAAAACAGTAGTAGCAAACATAAATTCAAAAAACACAAATGTTGTTTTATCAAATGAAAATATTGTTTTATATGGAGATGGATTTATCTATGACAAAATAGGTGAGTATACATTTAAAATTTCACCTAATTCATTCTATCAAGTAAATCCTGCTCAAACAAAGGTAATATATGAAACTGCAATCAAAGAAGCTAATTTAAATAAAAACGACGTTTTGTGTGATTTATATTCAGGAATTGGTACCATAGGGATATTTGCTTCAAAATATGTAAAAAAAGTTTATGGAATTGAAATTGTGAGTGATGCTATAAAAGATGCAAGAGAAAATGCAAAAATAAACAATATAAAAAACATAGAATTTATTGAAGGTGATGTTGAAAAAGCATTTGACAAGTTATTAATGGATTTTAAACAGAAAAAAGGAGATAACTTTGGACAAGCAGAAGATAAAAAACAAGGAAAATCAAATAAAAATACAGTAGAAAAAGAAACAATTGAAACGACGAATAATAATAAAGAAAATTTAATGCCAAATGCTGTAATAGTTGATCCTCCAAGAAAAGGCTTGGATGAAAAAACAATTCAAAATTTATGCATGTTAAACTTAGAAAAACTTGTTTATGTTAGCTGTAATCCAGCGACACTTGCAAGAGACCTATCAATTTTAAAAAGTAAGTATAACATAAAATCAATAACACCAATTGATAACTTTCCATATAGCTCTCATGTAGAAACAGTAGTAACAATGACAAAAAAATATAAGTAATAAAATATATATTTAACAAATATTGTCAATATTTATTCTATAAAACAAAGACGAAATTTCGACAAAGTTTACATAATGATACAAAAAACTATTGACTTTATTGCCAGATAGTGTCATAATATAAGGTAGCAACTCGAAAATATGAGGAATATGATAATATATAGAAATATTAATTATATTAGGAGATGTAAAATGCAAGAGTTAGAAGTAAAAAATAATGTCGAAAAGATAGAATTTAATCCTGCAATACATGAGGTTAATGATACATATATAGAAGATAAAAAGGGGCTATCTTATTATACATATTTATTTGCTAAAAGATTTTTTGATATAGTAGGTTCAATAATTGGGATTGCAATATTAATTCCAGTTACTGTTGCTGTGTGGATAGCAAGAATTGTATTAAAGGAAAATGATGGACCATTGTTTTATGAACAATTACGTTATGGCAAAAATGGCAAGATGTTTAGATTGTATAAATTTAGATCGATGTGCATGAATGCCGATGAAAAACTAGAAAAATATTTAAAAGAGAATGAAGACAAAGAGGATGTACAATATTACAAAAAATATAAAAAGTTTAAAGAAGATCCTAGAGTAACGAAACTTGGAAAATTCTTAAGAAAAACCAGCATAGATGAATTACCACAAGTAATAAATATTCTTTTTGGACAAATGAGCTTTGTCGGACCAAGACCATATTTGCCAAGAGAAAAAGAAGATATTGGAAGTGCATTTAATGAAATAGTAAGTGTAAAATCTGGGTTAACAGGATATTGGCAAGTAAGTGGTAGAAGTAATGCAATGTTTGAAGATAGGGTTAAATTGGATTTGTACTACATAGAACATCAGTCATTAGGACTTGATGCAAAAATATTCTTTAAAACGTTTAAAGCTGTGTTTAGCCGTGAAGGAGCTAAATAATGTGCAAAAGGCACAAAGATATTATATCTAATATTCTTTATGCCTTAAATTTGTTTTAAACTAAAATATTGTCAAATAAACAAAAAAGTATTATACTTTTGAGGTAGTAAAAAATAAAAGGAGTTTTTATGACAAAAATTGATATAATTTGCCCACTTGGTGTTAAGATAGATTTTGGACACGAAAGCGTAGAGATGTTATAATAGTTTTATACGATTGGAAAGGAGTGTTCAAAATGGCAAAAAATAAGAGTTATGACGAAGAATTTAAAAAGATGATAGTT
>Ga0256406_1004730_pt1 | contig 15220 bp, 16 predicted proteins | sample RumenRJG_03DNA_FD_185986 | JGI IMG/M metagenome (GOLD analysis project Ga0256406, IMG submission 185986) | Bovine rumen microbial communities from Lethbridge, Alberta, Canada - RJG_03 | ecosystem: Host-associated > Mammals > Digestive system > Stomach > Rumen | place: Canada: Alberta | collected... | reverse complement strand
GACACCGACTTCGAGGTGGTCCGCGAGCTCGTGGTCTTCAGCACGATCGACCGCCCCTTCCTCTGGGTATGGGCCCCCGCCCGCGGGAACACCACTTACGGGGACTGCCCCCTGGTGATCTCCTTCGGCCTCTGCTACAAGGTGCCGCCGTGCAGGTACACCCGCATCGTCCAGTCTTCCGACGACCGCTGGATCTACCACATCGGCATCCCCGGGCCCGACGGGATCTGCGACACCCTGCTGACGATGATCAGCAAGGCGTACGAGGACAAGTCCGAGGACTGCGACTGATCCCGGTCAGTTTTCCAGCAGGCCGGCGACCTCTTTCTTCAGCGCTTCCAGAGCTTCTGCGGCTTTGGAGGCGTCCGGTATGCCGCCCTGGGCGAAGTCGGGTTTCCCGCCGCCCCTTCCGCCGAACATCCCCAGCACCTTCGGGAGGACCTTGCGGCAGTCGACCTTCGGAGACCCGGAGCCGAGCATGATGTTCGCGGTCTCGCCGACGGCTATGAACGCACAGACCGCTCCTTCGGCCTTCAGTTTCTCGACGGCCTCCGCCAGGACCTTCCTGTCCGCCCCCGGGAACACGCCGCTGTAGAACGCGGTGCCCCCTACTGTTTCCGGCTCCAGCGACCCGACGCCCTTCTTGGCGGCCTCCTTAGACGCTTCGGCCGCGGCCTCCAGGTTATGCTTCATGTTGGCGACGGTCTTGACTACCAGTTCAGGTTTGCTGCCGGTCTCGTCGATGACCTCGAGGCAGGTGGCCGCTAGGGATATCGCCGCATCGGCCGCGGCATCCCCGACCTTGAAGTGGATGGCCACCCCGTCCCTGCCGGCGGACACCTTCCGATCGACGAACAGCATGCCCAGCTCCGAGGTCTCCTGCACATGGACCCCGCTGCATGCGGAGTAGTCGATGTCGCCTATGGAGACGACGGTGATCTCCTCGTCCTCGGGAATGCGGTCGAGCTTGATCCTGACCTTGGCGAGGTCCGGGTCGTTCCTGGCCATCACGGTCTTCCTGACCGTGAGGTTGTCGCGTATCGCTTTGTTGGCGAAGGCGAGGGCGGAGCGTATCTTCTCCCAGCTCACGTCATGGTTTACGATGACGTACTTGTCCTCCGGCGAGATGTAGATCTTGGTTATAGCGAGGTCCGGGTCCTCGCGGTGCAGGGAGCAGAAGAGCAGGTGCTCCCCGGTGTGCCCCATCATGAGGTCGAAGCGCCTGTCCCAGTCGAGGCTGCACCATACGCGCATGCCGGGCCTGAAATCGTTGCCCGGGACGATGTGGACGATCTCCTTGCCCTCGTAGCGGACCTCGGTCACCCTCTTGCCGTTGATGGTCCCGGTGTCGCAGACCTGCCCCCCGCCTCCGGGATAGAACGCGGTCAGGTTCATGACGACCTTGTCGCCGTCGACCGCCGTCACCTCCGATTCGAACTCCGACAGGTACCCGTCGTGCCTGAAAACCTCGTCTGCCATTGCTATCGCCTCCCCGATGGGACGGCGCGGATATAAGACCGTGTCCCCGGGCGCATCCCGGCTGCCTGATCGCCGACAGGGCCGGCCGTCCAGACGGCCGGCCGGGCCCGATGTCGCAGCGATTCTCTCCGCATCTGCGGGAACGCCGCGGGGCGGGAACTGTTCACAGTAAAGTTAAATTCCCCCCGACCAATCGGGTTGGGAGAGGGAGAGAAACGTCCGATACTAAGAACTTCGACGAACTGGACAGGCGCATCATAGAACTCCTGAGCAGCTCCAGCCAGGGCTCCTACCGTCAGCTCGCCAAGCAACTCGGCGTGCACCCCACGACGCTCATCCAGAGGGTCAACAACCTCGAGGCCCAGGGGGTCATCCGCGGATACCGCGCGAAGCTCGACTACATGGCGATGGGGTACGGCTTTATGGGCATCGCCAGGGTCTTCCTGAACAAATCCGACACCATGGCGGAGGAGAGGATCTCGTCCCTGCCGCAGACCGTGGCCGTCTATGATGTTGCCGGAGACGCGAACGTGGTCGCGATGCTCTGCTGCCGGGACAGGAAGGAGTTCCTCGACACCATCATGAAGATCGACGCCCTCGACGGGGTCGTGCGCGTCGAGTCTTCCGTCATCCTGAGGATCGCCAAGAGCGAATCTGATTATGTTCCGGTCCTCGGGCCGGACGAAGGCTCGGTCTGACCGGGCTCTGGAGGCCTGACCCGCACCGTGCGCGCGCAGGCGCACATTATTTAACGGGAATGGGCAATAGGCGCCCCCGTTATCATCATAGGGGCACCCATAATGAGAAGAACGAACACGTGCGGAGAGCTCAGGGCCTCCGACATCGGGAAACATGTATGTCTGGAAGGCTGGGTGAGGTTCTCGAGGGACCACGGAGGGGTGGCCTTCATCGACCTGGCCGACAGGTACGGAATAACCCAGGTGGTCTTCGATCCCGCGGACCTCCCGGCCGGGACCGACGCCGATGCGATATCATCGGTCATGTCGACCTTCTCCAGGGAGTCCTGCGTCCTCATCGAGGGAAATGTCAGGGCCAGGGTCGAGGGCACCGCCGTGGACTCCAACCCCACCGGCGAGATCGAGGTCCTCATCACCCACGCCGAGCTCCTCGCGAAGTCCAAGCTCCCGCCGTTCGAGATCGGCGACCAGAAGGAGGGCGTCCTTCCCGATGAGGACACCAGGATGAAGTACCGCTATCTCGACCTCCGCAGGACCCCCATGATCAAGACGATGGAGTTCAGGAGCAAGCTCGTCCATCTTGCCAGGGTCTACCTAGAGAGCAAAGGCTTCCTCGAGATCGAGACCCCGATCCTCGGAAGGTCCACCCCCGAGGGCGCGAGGGACTACATCATCCCCTCCAGGGTCCACCCCGGCACCTTCTACGCGCTGCCTCAGTCGCCCCAGCAGTTCAAGCAGATGCTCATGGTCGGAGGCCTCGACCGCTACTACCAGGTGGCGAGGTGCTTCAGGGACGAGGACTCGAGGAAGGACAGGCAGCCCGAGTTCACCCAGCTGGACATCGAGATGTCCTTCGTCGATTCCAAGGACATCCAGGACATGATCGAGGGCCTCGTCTCCTACATCTGGAAGGGACTTTACGGCACCGAGCTCAAGACCCCCTTCCCCCACATCGGCTATAAAGATGCCATGGAGAGGTTCGGCTCCGACAAGCCCGACATGAGGTACGGGCTGGAGTTCACGTCGCTCACCGACATCGTGAAGGACGTCCCGTACAAGATCTTCAGGAGCATCCTCGCCGAGGGCGGGATCGTCGCCGGACTGTGCATAAAGAAGAGCATGGGAGAGGTCGGCAGGAACGATGTCGACAGGTACATCAAGTACGCCAAGAAGGTCGGGCTCGGAGGCCTCACCTGGATGAGGTGCGAGAACGGCATCCTCACCAGCAACATCACGAAGTACTTCACCCCCGAGATCCTGGAGAACATCAAGAAGGCGCTCGGCGCGGAAGAGGGGGACCTCGTGTTCATCATCGCCGGCCCCTGGAAGGCCACCTACGAGGGCGGAGGGTTCCTCAGGAAGAAGATCGCGGAGGACCTCCACATGGTCCCGGAGAACAAGTTCATGTTCTTCTGGATGGACCAGAACCCCATGTTCGAGAAGGACCCGGTCTCCGGCGCGTACACGGCGTTCCACCACCCCTTCGTCCTGCCCACCGGCAGCCTGGACGATCCGGACCACTGCGGCGGCGCCTGCTTCGACCTCTGCCTGAACGGGAACGAGCTCGGGTCCGGTTCCGAGCGTATCCACGATGCGGAGACCCAGATCGCCGTGTTCCACAGGCTCGGGCTCTCCGACGAGAAGATCCAGCAGAGGTTCGACTATTTCGTCGAGGCCCTCAGGTACGGCGCGCCTCCCCACGGCGGCATCGCCATCGGCATCGACAGGCTGGTCGCCATCCTGCTGAACAAGGACACCATCAGGGAGGTCATCGCCTTCCCGAAGAACAAGAAGGCGGTGTCCCTGCTGGACGGTTCGCCCTCGCCGGTGGACGATGAGAAGCTCCAGGAGCTCCAGATCATCTCCCTCGCAGGAGGCCTGGACGTCTCGGACGCCGAGGAGTTCAACCCCGACGCTGAGGACAAGGACTCCGAGTGAAACCTTCAGGCCGGGCCTTCGGGCCCGGCGATTTTCCTAAGACCCAGATGTCAGATTTATTCTGACGCTCTGCAGTGCAAGTTTAATGCCGTCACAGCAGGGAATGGATCAGCTCGGCCGCGAATCCTGCGGCCATGACGATCGCGATCAGAGAAAGAACGGTCGCTATCCTCCTCACCGCAGCGGTTCTGTAGTCCATAAATTAGGAATGCCTAAATAATATTTAAACCGTGCATGAAGAGCAGTATCGAACCGTTCTTCATGCACGGGCCGACGTTTCAGAACCATACTTTCTTAGCTCCCTTCACCAGCAGGAAGATGAATATCGGGCCGCCGAATATCGCGGTTATGACTCCCACAGGCATGCCTGAGAACGTGATCATCTTGGCTATGCAGTCGCACACCACCAGGATGGCCGCCCCGCACGCGGCGGAGCAGGGCAGGAGATGCCTCAGGTTAGAACCCACCAGCACTCTGGCCATGTGAGGGGCCTAGAGCCCCTCAGATCCTCGAGTCCGCTATCCTCTTCGCGGCCGATACCACGTCCGAGGAGGAGAACTTCCCCGGTGCGGTCTTCATGACGTGCCCTATGGCGCTGTTGAGCGCCTTGGTGTTGCCCTTGGCGTAATCAGCAAGGACCTTGGGGTTGGTGTCCAGGAAGTCCGTGATTATCTTCTCGAGGTCGCCCGCATCTGCCGAGGCGGTCTCAGCGTCGACGCCCGTCATCTCCGACTTGATCTCGATGGAGCACTCCGTGTCGGTGATCTTCCCGCCGGCGAATCTGCAGATGGTGCCGAGCACGGCCTCCGGGCTCCTCCCTGCCGCCTCCATCTCCTTCCAGGAACCGGCCACGGGGCCGGCCACCAGTTTGACGGCGAGGTCCTTGCCGTATTCGGCAGCGACTGTTTCGAAGAACTGTGCCAGATCGATGGATGTGGAGACGAGCTGCTTGGCCATCTTCTCGGGTATGCCGTACTGCGCGGACAGCCTCACGGTCATCTTCGCAGGGCTCTCCCTGATGGTAATGCCCTCGGCCATCTTCCCGATATGGAATATGCCCAGGTCGGGCTCGTCGATGTAGCCGTAGTCGGCCTCGAACTCCTTCTTCCTCGCAGAGTACGTTATCCCGCGGGACTCGTCGAAGTTCCTGGTCTCCCTCTCGATCTTCCCTCCGGCCTTGAGTATCTTGATCTGCCTGACCATCTCGTACGTGAGGGCGCGCTCGGCGTTCTTCACGCCGGTGACGTTCTTCACCTCGCACCTCTCCTTGCCGACGGAGATGTTGCAGTCGCAGCGGATGCTGCGCTCCCCGTCCGCCGGCATGTCGATGGTGGCGCGGATGTCGGCGATGAGCTGGGTCAGGAACTCCCTCGCCTCCGCCGGGGTGGAGATGTCGGGCTCGGTGACAATCTCCGCCAGGGGGACCCCCGAGCGGTTGTAGTCGATCAGCGAGTACATGTCCGAGGTCCTCTTGGTCTTCCCGGGGTCCTCCTCCAGGTGGATCCTGGTGATCCTTATGGGCTTCTTCCCGTTCAGCATCACCAGCCCGCCGGTCCCGATCGGGTGGTCGTACTGGGTTATCTGGACGCTCTTGCTCATGTCCGGGTAGAAGTAGGTCTTCCTGGAGAACCAGGTGGTGTCGGCGATCTTGCAGCCGAGCATCTTGGCGAGCATGATGCCGTACACCAGGACCTGGCGGTTCAGGACCGGCCTGGAGCCGGGCATGCCGAGGCACACCGGGCAGACGTGGGTGTTCGGGGCCTCCGCGTCGGTGGTGGGGCAGGAGCAGAACATCTTGGACCTGGTGGGCAGCTGAACGTGGACTTCCAGACCGATCTTCATACCGACACCTCCGGGCGCCTGAGGTCGAATCTCTTCCCCCAATCCTCCGCCATCGTGAGGAGCATGTCCTCGTTCCAGTGGTCGGTCACGAACTGCATCCCTACGGGCATGCCGTTCTCGGAAGAGTAGCCGCAGGGGCAGTTCAGGTGCGGGGTGCCGGCCAGGTTGGGCGGCACGGTGAGGAAGTCGGCCGCATAGTTCTCGACCGGGGTCATCTTCGAGATATCGCTGAATTTGGGCGATACGAAGGGCATGGTCGGGGTGAGGACGGCGTCATGGTTCTCGAACTGCTTCCTGTACGCGTCGATGACTTCCAGCCTGACCTGGAGGGCCTTGGCGTAGTACCTGTCGCGGAAGCCCTCCATGCGGGTGTAGGTGCCCAGCAGGATCCTGCGCTTGGCCTCGTCGCCGAAGCCGGCGGTCCTGACGTCGGTGAAGTAGTCATCGAACTTCTGGGACAGGTCGCCGTCCTGGCGGCCGTAGCGCATGCCGACATAGCGAGCGAGGTTGGTGGAGGCCTCCGAGGTCGCGAGGACATAGTAGGCCGGGATGGCGTACTTCAGCTCGGGCATGCTCACGCGGTCGACCTCGATGCCGATGGATTTGAGCTCCTCGAGGGCGCTGCCGAACGCCTCCCTGACATCGGCGGCGACTCCGGAGAGCGCCTCCTCGGGCACGGCGACGGAGGAGATCCTGGAATGTGCCAGCTTCAGTTCGGGCTGGGCGCATGACGTGGGATCCCTCGGGTCTTTCCCTGCGATGACGGGGAGGTAGCGGGACAGCTTGGACGGGTCGGCGGACAGCAGCCCGACCTTGTCCAGGGAGTTGCCGTAATCGATCAGGCCGTAGCGGGACACGCGCCCGTAGGTGGGGACGATGCCGTAGACCCCGCAGAAGCTCGCGGGGCAGCAGATGGACCCGCCGGTGGACACTCCCAGCGACACATGGCCGTCCAGGACGGCGGCCGCGCAGGCCGAGCCGCCGGACGACCCGCCGCAGGAGCGCTCCAGGTCGAACGGGTTCCTGGGTATACCGAAGGCCGAGTTGGCCGAGAAGGTCCCGAAGCCGAACTCATCCATGTTGGTCTTGCCGATGAGCTTCCCTCCGGCGGCCTTCATCTTCTCGATGGGCGCGGCGTCGAAGACGGGGCGGTAGCCCTCGAGGATCCTCGACCCGGCGCAGGTCTCGAACTCGCTGGACGTCAGGTTGTCCTTGGCGGAGAAGAGGAACTTCGCATCGCCGGGGGTGCCGTCCTCGCAGAAGGCCCTGAACATCTGGTATCTCTGGTTGATCGCTTTCAGCCGCGACATGGTCTCCGCGTCGCTCATACCAGCTTGGGCCCCCTGACGTAGTTCTCGTAGGTCTTCATGTCCTTCAGGAGCTCGGCGGGATCGATGTCCTGACGGGGCTCGTCCTCCCTGGTGATGTCGGCAATCTCCACCGGGTTCACCCCGATGCCGTCGTGCCCGGGGGCCTCGTCGAGGACCTTGAAGTAATCAAGTATGTCGGCGAGGTCCTTCGAATATCTGTCCAGCTCCTCATCGGTGAGCCTGATGTGCGCGGTCCTCGCGACCCGCGCAACCGTTTCTCTGTCCATTGCATGGCCTCCGGGGGCCCGGCGACGGGCCCCTCATTGGTGCGCGGATTGGTTTGTTTTATAATAGAATTGCGCGTTCGGCGCTTCTTCGCTGCCCTGCTGCCGGCGCATCGGCCTTCTCATTGTAGAAGATCAGCCCGTAGAAGGTCACATGGTCCTCCTCGAACCTGAACTCCAGGCCGTTGTCCTCCAGGTACTCCATCAGGAGGATGCCGTAGGCGCTCACCGAGTCGACCCTCTGGTCGGGATGCCTGCACTCTCCGGGATAATTGCATTTCCCGCAGTAGTTGCATCCTCCGTCGGACAGGCACATGCAGCTGTAGTCTCTTGCGCGGAGGAAGCTCTGCATCGTCCTGAGCAGGTTCTGGAGCTTTCCGGAATAGGATTTCAGGGCATCGGCGTCCTTTATGTCGACCCTGTAGCGATGGTAGACCACCGCTGCGTGGCCGTATTTCCTGATCTTCCCGAGGCAGGAGGCTATGTCGCCGGCCCCCGGAGGGCATCCCCAGTTGGTGCCGTAGCATTTGCAGACGTTCTGCTCGCACATGTGCCTGCATTTCTCGGCGTCCCTCACCGTAAGCCTCGGAAGGGCGATTTCCTTGAATTCGAAATCCGGGCATCCTGCAGCCCTCGCCACCTGGTTCCAGAGATCCTCGATGGACATACCCAGAGATTGGCATTCGAAGATTATAACCTTTCAGCGCGGAGAACGGCCCGGTGCCGCTCCCGTCATTTCCTGCGTCCCTTCCCCGAGCGGAACCAGACGCTGTTGGGGTCTTTCATGGGGACGGTTTCGGGGTGGCAGCGCCTGCACGGGCGGTGGCCCTGCGCTTCGGCCTCCTCGCGGGTGCTGTAGAAACGGATCTTCTGGCGGATCGGGATCCTGCCGGAACAGGAAGGGAGGCAGTACACCTCGGAATCATATGCCCCGTAGAAGAAGACGCCGTCGAAGTCCTTGTCCCTGCGGAGGACTATCTCGTACATTTCATCTTCCGAAAGCGTCAGCACCATCGTATATCAGATGGTGCTGGATGCTATAATGGTGTTTGCGCATATCTTCGCATTTCAGGCTCGGATTCCCTCTATCGGTCCTTTCCTGCGATCGGAGTTTGTTTTTTTTTGCGGGAGAAACGGCCGCCGGCATGCCCGGGATCGGCCGCCCAGACATCATACGATACTTCATCGAACCCGCCGGAGACCCGAAGAGCGTCCCCATAAAGCGGCCTGTTTCATGTTCAGACCGTCAGGCGGGTTACAAAGGATTTATTAGCCGCGCGCCATGGCATCTATCATGGCAGATGAGATGGATGGTCAAGCCCCAGAAAGGGACCCCGCCGTTCAGAAGAAGTTCGATGCGGCCATGAAGGCCATGAGCTCGGGCGATTTCAAGAAGGCATACAGCGCGTTCAAGAAGTACTCCTCCGAATACCCCGATGATGCGGAAGGATGGTACTACACCGCAGAGTGCGGGAACTATGCCTCCGGCATGTTCGGCGCCAAGGTGAAGACCGAGGACATAATGGCGGCCTACACCAAGGCCATCGAACTCAGCGGGAGCGCCGATTATTATCAGTCGTACGGTCTGTTCTGCATATCTGTCGGCAAGTACGACGAGGCGGAGAAGGCGTACAACGAGGCGGCTGAGATTGATGAATCGATGTCCCCGACCTACTACTCGGAGTTCGCCATCGAGTACTACAACGCGATCATGGCCAGTTATGCGGACATCGCTGACGATCCCAAGTCCGCGGCGGCCCTTGCCCCGTACAAGAAGAAGGCCCTGCAGTACCTCCTCAAGGCGATAGACATGTCACCTGAAGAGGCCAAGAGCCTTCTCTGAAGATCTATCAAACATCTTGCCGCCTTCGGGCGGCCGGTTCTTTTTTTCAGCGATCTGCGGACTTCGGGGATTTCCGCAGTTTGCAATGTCTGTTGATGGACGTTACTGTATATTTCAGTCCATCCATATGGCCTTTGTTTTACGAATTTCGTATTTTAGAGATTATTTTATGGTTATATTCAAATATAATTAGACATTTGTCTAATTTCGAAGGAAAAAACAATTCAATCGTGGTATCAATGAGGTCATCAGCAATCGCAGCGGCGGGAATCGCATTCCTGGCAGCCACAATCGCAGCAATAGTCTTGGTGTCGCCCGTTTCATCGGCAGATGACGGCTCAGCGGCCGCAAGCGTCAATGTCACCATCCCTTGGATCCTTGTGTGCTCCGCGCTCGTGTTCATCATGGTGCCCGGAGTCGCATTCTTCTACGGAGGCATGCTCAGAAGGCAGAGCATGACCTCTATGATCGCCCAGTGCCTCGCGGCTACCGCGGTCATGGGCATATCCTGGATTGTCGTCGGCTACTCGCTCGCGTTCGGCGGCGATGCTGCCCTCATCGGTAACCTCGATCACGTCCTTCTGAACGGCATCGACGAATTCGACATGATGGACGGCGGCGAGATCTCCTACCTGGAGTTCGCCCTCTTCCAGATGATGTTCGCTATCGTCACTGCCACGCTCGTGCTCGGTGCATGCGCTGAGCGCATCCGTTTCAACGCGATTATACTCTTCCTCATCTTCTGGTCGGTCCTCGTCTACGCTCCCATGGCCCACTGGGTCTGGGGAGGGGGGCTGTTCGACCAGTATCTCACCGTCCTCGACTTCGCCGGAGGGACCGTGGTCCACATCTGCGCCGGAGTGACCGGTCTGGCACTGTGCATATTCGTCGGTCCCAGACTGGCCGGGACCCGCAAGTCCTCACGCGCCCACAGCATACCCATCGCTTTCCTTGGCGCCATGCTGCTGTGGTTCGGATGGTTCGGGTTCAACGGAGGGTCCGGCCTTCTGGCCGATGCATCCGCAGTCCATGTGTTCTTCACCACCCAGGCCGCCGCTGTCTTCGGCATGGCCGCGTGGGGAGTCGCCCAGTACATCAAGGTCGGGAGGGTCGGCGTCCTCGGGCTCATCGCGGGAGCGATCGCGGGGCTCGTCGCCATCACCCCCGGTGCGGCGTACCTCGGGTTCACCGAATCGATGTTCACGGGGGCGGTCGGCGGGGTCCTGTGCTTCTTCGCCGTCACCTTCATACACTCCAAGCTGAAGTTCGATGATGCTCTGGATGTCTTCGGCGTCCACGGCGTCGGAGGGATCTGGGGAGCGATCGCCACCGGCATCTTCGCGGACCCGGACCTTTCCGGCGGCGTCGCCGGGCTCATCCACGGCGGCACCGACCTGTTCATCGGGCAGATCGCTGCAGTCGCCTTCACCGTCATCTTCTGCTTCGCCATGTCGTATGCGATCATCTGGGTCATCTCCAGGTTCATGAAGGTCCGCATACCCGAGGCCGAGGAGTCCATAGGGCAGGACATCGTTGAGCACGGGGAGCCGGCATATCTCTGAGGTGAAATAGAATGAAGATGGTCGTAGCGATAGTGCGCCCCGAGAAGTACCAGGACGTCAAGGACGCCCTCAAGGCCAAGGGGATCACCGGGATGACGTTCACCCACGTCACCGGCCGCGGGAAGCAGGCAGGGGTCAAGTTCACCAACAGGGTCGGCGAGTTCGTCGTCGACGAGATCGAGAAGGTCAAGATCGAGATCGCCGTCGAGGACGATCACGTCCCCTGCGTGATCGACACCGTCTGCAAGGCCGCCAAGACCGGCCGGAGCGGTGACGGATGGATCTTCATCGTCCCCATAGACGAGGCTGTGAGGATCAGCACCTACAAGACCCCTGAGGACTCCGGCGGGGAAGCTCCCGCCGAAGACCGGGGCGGGGAGGAGGAACCCTGAAAAGGTCCGGGCCGGTGAACGGGCTCGGAAGGCAATCTCCTCCATCAGAACGCTTCTCGGACCGCAGGGTCCATCCCTGCGGCCCGTTATTTTCAATGTTAATTTTTCAATGTCGATCGGCCGATGAGCCGATATCCTGCATGCATCTCGGCAGGCAGTTTCTCTCTCGACCGTGCAAGCGGCCGTCTCGGAACAAGGCCGCATCGATGATCAGGCCCCGTATCATCAAGTATGCTTGAACAGGACAATAGCGCCCCCATCCCTAAGAAGGCGGCAGGCTGTAAAACGTATGGTAGCGAGGGGTCGATTTGAACGACCGATCTCCGGGTTATGAGCCCGACGGGATATCCTGGCTACCCTACCTCGCTATGATGTGCCCTACACTTGGCTTACTATTTAAATTTCGTGAAGGGCGAAACGGTTTCAGAAGAGCTTCTTCAGGAACATCAGGTCCTGGATCTTGCCTTTGATCGAGATCTTCTTGGTCACGTACGCACGCATGGGCCTGAGGTCCCCGTCGACCAGCTGCTGGAAATACTCCGGGGTGGTGGTGACCGTGATGTCCGCACCTTCTACGAACTCCGGTTTGAAATCGGAGATCTTCGCATCGGAGAGCTTCATGGAGTATTTCTCCTCTCCGAGGTCGAAGTTCACGGTCTTCACGAGGTCTTTCGTCTTCTCGTGAACGTCTGCGTCGTCGGCCATCCTCTTATTGGCCTTATCAATGAGTTCCTGTATGGTCGCTTCCATGGTCATGGTCAATCACCAATCGTCCAGTGTCGTGTTCTTTCCTTTCGAGAGCATTGCCTTGACAGGTTCCCACGATTTTCTAGCGTGTGGCGGTGCACAGCGGTGGTTCTTAATCCATTTTTCTATGAAGTCAACGGTCACGGGGTCGCTAGGGTAGCCGGAGCCTACCGGCATGCCGAACTCCTCGCGGTAGCCCTCCACGATGCGGTCCCTGGTCACCTTGGCCATAATCGAGGCGGCCGATACCGTCGGGTAATTGGCATCGGCCTTGTGCTCGGCCCTGACCGGTATGCCCCCGGCCATCTGGGACAGCGTCCCGGCGAACCTCCCGGTATTGGGGTCGGGGCAGTCGGCGACCGCGAGATCGCAGGGATGCATGGCCGCGAGCGCGGCGAAACGTTCCAGCTCGATCATGTTCAGGGATTTGGCGCTCATCTCGGAGTCGATGGTCTCGGCCTCGATGACCGCGACCTCCCAGTGCGGCACGGTGCGCGCGATCTCATCATACAGCGATTCCCTCTTGGCGGGGGTCAGCATCTTGGAGTCCTTCACGCCGAGCTCCCTGAGGGCGGCGTCATCGTCCGACCATACGGCACCCACGACGAGAGGCCCGAGCATCGGCCCGCGGCCGGCCTCATCGATCCCGCATATCATCGTGCCCATGCGGCCTCCATGCAGCTGCGCGGATAAATCGGGAACGGTCGTGCAGCGGATGCCGTCCAACCCTCTTTCGGGTTATCCTATATGATTTAAGTAATTCGTTCTTTACCGCTGTCATATGGCATTGAAGTGTGACGTGCAGTACAGCAGGGGATCCACGGGGTTCAGGCTCTCTAAAGTAGGGGTCTCCGGCGTGCGCAAGCCGGTCCTGATCGCAAGGCCCGGGATGAACAGCCCCCTGAGCAACGTCGTCAACTGCTCATTCGACATCTTCGTGGACCTTCCGGCCGCGCAGAGGGGCAGCCACCTGTCGAGGAACGTCGAGGTCCTCAGGGCGGTCGCCGAGGAGAGCATTTCCCATCCCGTCGACGGCCTGGAGAACCTGGCCGCCGATATGGTCAGGAAGCTCCTCGTCAAGCACGAGTATGCCATGAACGCCTACGTCACCATCACCGCCGAGTACTTCAGGCCCAGGAAGACCCCCTCGGGCAGGGACACCCTCGAGGGCTACACGCTCCTGGCGGGCGCCACCGGCACCAGGGACGGGGAGATCAGGAAGACCATCGGGTGCGAGGCCGTGGGCATGACCGCCTGCCCCTGCGCCCAGGAGACCGTCGGGGAGCTCCTCAACGTCGAGGACCCCGGCTTCCCCATGATGTCCCACAACCAGAGGAACGTATGCTCCATCGTGATCACCACCGGGCCCGAGGAGAGCATCGAGGCCGATGATCTGATCGATCTCGCGGAGAAGTCAGTCTCCAGCCCCACCTTCGAGCTCCTCAAGAGGGAGGACGAGGGAAGGGTCGTCATCAACGCCCATGAGAACACCCGTTTCGTGGAGGATGTCGTGAGGAACGGCCTCACCCTGGTCGTCACCAACTTCCCGAAGCTTCCCGATGATTGCGAGGTCAAGGTCTCTTCCGACTCGGAGGAGTCCATCCACAAGCACAACGCCTATGCCGAGCGCACCGCCACCATGGGCGAGCTCCGCGAGGAGTTCGCGCAGAAGGTCCAGGCGCTCTGAAGATCCTTTTTCAGGCGTGTCATGCCTGCGGAGGGGCGCTCATGCCTCTCTGCAGATCTCCTGGGACAGTGTTTCCGCCCCGTACTGTCGTTCTGCCCGGGGAACTCATCCGGGCACTCCGGCGGCCGTTTTATGAATCTACTTTGAAAAAATGCAGACGGGCGCCGCAGGCATGGCCTGCTCCGCCGTCTGCGACTGGCTCAGATCCTGCTGAGCTTCTTGTCCATGATCCCGATGTCCTCGACGGTTATGCCGTCGGGGGCCTCGAGGCCGTCGAGATGGCCGGTCCAGTAGACGACCACTCCGGGGCCGAACAGCTCGGTATAGGGGATGAGCTGGTTCTTGCAGTTGTAACGGAACTCCACGGCATCGCCGAACGAGGCCTTGCTCTCGATCCAGCGGATCTCCCTGCCCTCGAACTCCATCGGGGAGTCCAGGAGACAGTCGGGGGTCTTGCCGGCCGCTCCGGCGGCCCTCTCCTCCTCTTCCGTCTTGTACGAGACGCCCTGGCCGTCCAGCCATTCCCAGAGGAGCCCTTCTCCCCATTTCCCGCGCTCCTTCTGCCTCTGGTCGGCCTGAGGGGAGTAGACGATGTCCTTCTCGGTGGCTTCGCGCAGCTCGGCAGCGGTCTCGGGGCTGTCCAGCAGGGACGGGTCGCGGACATATTCCCAGAAGACCTTCTTGCTGCACCCGTCCTCGAGGAAGATGGTCATGGCCGTCAGCATCGGCGGGTATCCCAGGCGGTCGGCGATGGAGCAGATGCTCTCGCCGCCGGTCCAGTCGCGGAGGATCTCCTTGGACTTCTTCCTGACCGTGTGGAACTTCTTCTTGACGGTCCTGTTGACCTTCTGGGTATACAGGGTTTCGAGGAAGCGGGCATCGTAGCCCTCTTCCTCCAGGCGCTCTATGTCGTCCTTGCTGTTGAGCTCGCCGTAGATCCTGGAGTACTCTCCGTATTCCATCGGATCACTGTCTGAACTGCCTGACTAGGTCCTCGACGGCGGCGAACACGGGCTCCCTCACCATGGCGGTAGGGGGGCAGTAGGCGTTCTCGCCGTTCGCGAGGAACTCCTCGGCAGTGGTCCCGGCGGCGATGACCGCGGTCATCCAGTCGATGCGCCCGGTGGTGTTCTCGCCTGCGACGATCTGGCACCCGATGATGCGGTGGGTGGCGCGGTCTCCTATGACCTTCACGGCCATGCGCTTGGCGCCGGGGAAGTACCTGGCGCGGGTGAGGCCGTCGGCCCTGCCGGAGGCGGTGTCCGCCCCGTACCAGGAGGCAAGTCCCAGCGACATCCCGGTGCCGGCGATCTCCATCTCCCCGATGGGGCTCACCCACGGGCTCAGGGTGGGCCCGCAGATCTCGCGGCGGCCGACGGCATTGGTCCCGGCGACCCTGCCCTCCTTGACGTCGGACGATCCGAGCTGGCTCATGGTG
>Ga0256406_1004729_pt1 | contig 15222 bp, 12 predicted proteins | sample RumenRJG_03DNA_FD_185986 | JGI IMG/M metagenome (GOLD analysis project Ga0256406, IMG submission 185986) | Bovine rumen microbial communities from Lethbridge, Alberta, Canada - RJG_03 | ecosystem: Host-associated > Mammals > Digestive system > Stomach > Rumen | place: Canada: Alberta | collected... | reverse complement strand
CGCCCTGCCAAAGCTGCCGTCGGCGAGCGTGACCTCTGCCTCGACCGTGGGGTTGCCGCGGGAGTCCAGGACCTCGCGTGCGTGGACCTTCTCGATTGCGCTCATGTTGTGCCACCTTTCGTGTGGTTGCCTGTGGCGGTTTGACTGCCGCAGGTTTTTGGCTGGTTGAAGTGCTTGGTTGAAGCGCTTAGCCGAAGTTAACTATTTCTTACTTCCCTCTGTATACCCCCGACTTCTCGCTCCCATACAAGAATTGCCGATACAGCGAAAATAAATGTTGTGGATAGAACACTACGCCGAGAAGATCGCGCCGCCGACGCAAGAAAGGGGAACGTCGGCGGCGCCTGTCGTGCCGATTGCCCGGGGAGAGGGTCCGGACGCTACGGCGGGAGTCAACGGCTCGTGCTCCTGCGCTGCAGTCGGATTCGCAGGTGTTAGCCTGATTTAACTCGAGGAGAAGAGTACACCATGGTTAACTTATTGTGGTCGGGAATTTGTTAAAAACTCGACTATTTTCTCTGCGAGAGCGATTGCCGCGGGGCGGCGCGGGGCGTCGGCGGGCGTAGGGCAGCGCGCCGCGGGCGCCTGAGAGCGCGATTCCGCAGCAAGTGCGTACAAAATCGCAGCTCTGGCGTCAATCGGGCGCCGGAGGGGCCGTTTCCGAAGCAAGTGCGTACAAAATCGCAGCTCGGGCGTCATTTCGACGCCCGAATGCCCGTTTCTGCACCTACTACGTACGAGAAAGGCCTTCGGGCGCCAGCTCGGTGCCTCGGCGCCCGAGCCCCGAGCGCCCCGGGCATCCGAAGGCCGCCGCGCGCGCCCCTACCCCCAGACCTGCTCGGCCACCTCGCGCACCAGGCGAACCTTCGCCCGCTGCTCGTCCTCGGTAAGCTTGTTGCCAATCTCGCACGACGCAAACCCGCACTGCGGCGAGAGGCACAGGTTCTCAAGCGGCACGTACTTCTCGGCCTCGTGGATGCGCGCGACCACGGCCTCGGGGTCCTCAAGCGCAGGAGACTTGGTGGTCACCAGCCCCAGCACGACCTTCTTGCCCGCCGGAACCTTAGCCAGCGGCTCAAAGCCACCCGAGCGCGCGTCGTCAAATTCCAGGAAGAAGGCGTCAACATTCTCGCGCGCCAGAAGGAAGTCCGCTACGTCGTCGTAGCCGCCCTCGCAGGCCCACGTGGAGTGGAAGTTGCCGCGGCACACGTGCGTGTTCACCGTGAGATCGGCAGGGCGGCCCTCTAGCGCGCGGTTGTTGACGTCGAGCAGGGCCTCCTTCACGCGCTCCAGTCCAGCGGCGTCGGTGCCAAAGAACTGCTCGGCGTGCGGGTCCACGACCATGCCCCACGAGCAGTCGTCAAATTGCAGGTTGCGGCAGCCCGCGGCGTAGACGTCAGCGATGAACGCACGGTACGCGGCAACGATGTCGTCCGCCAGCTCCTCGTCAGTCTTGTAGTAGCGGCGCGTTGCCTCCAGGTTGAAGGGCATCGCGAACTGCTCGAAGAACTGCGCCGGTGCCGGGATGGTGAGCTTGGCCACGCACTTCTCGTCCTCGAGGTTCTGCACGAAGCGGAAGTGGTCGATGAAGGGATGGCCACCGCGGTAGGCAATCTTGCCGGTGAGGTAGGTGTCGTCGATTTTTGCGGCCTCGTCGTGGAAGGGCAGGCCGGTCTCGGTGGGCTTGTGCGACACGCCGTCGAACGCCCACATAAAGTCGAGGTGCCAGGTCTCGCGACGGAACTCGCCGTCGGTGATCACGCCCAGGCCGGCGGCCTTCTCCTTTGCCACCAGGTCGCGGATGCACTCGTCCTCGATGGCCGAAAGCTCCTCGGCCGAGATGCGCCCGGCCTTCCAGTCGACGCGCGCCTGCTTCAGGCGGGCGGGACGCAGGAAGCTTCCAACCACGTCAAAGCGGTGCGGGGTCTTCTTGTCATATGCGATGCTCATGGGGTTACCTTTCTCTTGCCGTTGACAAGAGCAATGGTGCCCCTTGCGAGAAGCCAAAGGAACTATCGATGTGCTATTGCCTGCCATAGCCAGAGGCTATGTACTTCGCAACGTAGGCGCTCAGGTGCTCGAGGTAGCGCTCCGCCATGGGCGAGAGGGGCCGGCGCGGCTGGTGGATGTAGCCCAGCTCCATCGTGCCGCCATCCTCAAGCGGAACGGCCACGATGTTCTCGCCGTTCAGATCCACGCTCAGGATACCGGAGGAGATGGTGTAGCCGTCGAGGCCAATGAGCAGGTTGAACAGCGTCGCGCGATCCGTGACCACCACGGCCTTGTCCACCTGCTCGGTGATGTGGGGCTCCTCGGCAAAGTAGAACGAGTTGCGCGAGCCCTGGTCGTAGGAGAGGCGCGGGTACGGCGCAAGGTCCGCAAGCGTCACTGAGTCGCGCGCGGCCAGCGGATTGGTCCTGCTCACAAAGACGTGCTCGCGGGCCTCGAAGAGCGGCTCGAAGCGCAGCTCGGCGTCGCGGATGGCGCTGGTGAGCACTTCTCGGTTGAAGTCGTTGCGGTAGAGGACGCCCAGCTCGGAGCGCTGCAGGCGCACGTCCTCGATGGTGCCAAAGGTGGTTCCCTCGCGCAGGCTGAACTCGTAGCGGCTCTCGCCGTGCTCGCGCACCAGCTCGGCGAAGGCATTGACCACGAACGCGTAGTGCTGGCTCGAGACACCAAAGACGCGGCGCGGCGGCGTACCGTGCTTGTACTGGGCTTCGAGGAGGTCTGCCTGCTCGACCACCTGCCGCGCGTACGAGAGGAACCGCGTGCCGTCCTCCGTAGGCACGACGCCCTTGCTGGAGCGTTCGAAGATCGTGATGCCCATCTCGGATTCGAGCTCTGAGATGGCCTTGGAGAGCGACGGCTGGGCGATGAAGAGTCGCTGCGACGCGGCGGTGATCGATCCGGCCGTGGCGACCTCGACCACGTAGCGAAGCTGCTGCAGTGTCATGGCGGTGCTCCCCTCCCCCTGGCCGGCGGCTTTGGCCCGGCGCACGTCGACCGATGGTACCTGACGGACGCAGCACGAGTGGGCACGGTAATCCCTTGGCGAAAAGAGCACACGTTTCCAAGCGATTGGGCAACGGAGCAGGCACAAATATTACCGAGAATGGGGAACGGGCCCAGCCAGGGGTTATGCCACCGGGCTGGGCCCGCACGAGGAAGGGGTCATTGGTCGTGTTGTTCGAGAACAAGGGTAACCGGCGGAGGTATTGCGGGCGTAAGCAACCGTTAGTCGCACCGACAGATGTTGTTAGGGCATTGTTTGGCCCCTTCACGTGACCGTCTTGTGCGTCGAAAGCCCGTTCCTTACACAATTTTTCGATTTTTTGCGCCGAACTGGCCTTCGTTACACGTGGTTTTGCGCACCCTGCTAGTAGTAGGCTGCCAATACATACAATATGTGGTGTTTACTTAGAGGCACATAACAATATATGGGAACTACTACTTATGTCTCCTCCAAAACCCAGTGTAACGAAGGCCAGTTCGGCGCAAAATTCCCAAATTTAATGTAACCAAGGGTAGTTCGATGCATTTTGGGGACGCCGCGCTTCCCCTTGCCCTCAATATTCGCCCCTCACAATTCCCACTGCATGACTACTGCGCCGCAAATAAGAGCATAATGGTACCTGATACTAATAATAGCATCGCGCCGTACGCCGGCGCACTTCGATGCACGTGGAGGAAACTATGGACATTCGCGAGGAGATGACCAGGCAGTTTGGCGCCGAGAAGACCGGCGGCCACGGAGGCCTTGAGATCCTCAAGCACATTGGACCCGGTCTGCTGGTGACGGTGGGCTTCATCGACCCGGGAAACTGGGCCTCAAATATGGCGGCAGGATCGCAGTTTGGCTACGGGCTGCTGTGGGTGGTAACACTTTCGACCCTGATGCTCATCCTGCTGCAGCACAACGCTGCCCACCTGGGTATTGCCACCGGCGAGTGTCTTGCCGAGGCAACACATAAGCACTTCCCACGTTGGCTGGGCACCGCCATTCTCGCCACCGCGTATGCGGCTACCGTCGCCACCGCAATGGCCGAGGTCCTTGGCGGCGCCATCGCGCTCCAGATGCTCTTTGGGCTGCCCGTCCGCGTGGGCAGCGTCATTGTGGGTGCCTTCTCGGTGGCCATGCTAGCCACCAACTCATACAAGCGCATCGAGCGCTGGATCATCGCGTTTGTCTCGCTCATCGGCCTGGCCTTCCTTGCCGAGTTGGCGCTGGTGAACGTTGACTGGCCGCAGGCAGCGGTCTCGTGGGTCACGCCGAGCTTCCCCGCCGGCTCCGCGGCCATCGTGATGAGCGTGCTGGGCGCCGTGGTCATGCCGCACAACCTGTTCCTGCACTCCGAGGTCATCCAGAGCGTCCACTACGAGCAGCAGGGCGAGAAGGTCATCCGCGAACGCCTGCGCTACGAGCTCTTCGACACCCTATTCTCGATGGGCGTTGGCTGGGCGATAAACTCCGCCATGGTGATTCTGGCAGCCACGACGTTCTTCACGCGCGGCGTGGTTGTGGACGACCTCGCGACCGCGGCGGCGACGCTCTCCCCTATCCTGGGCTCAGCTGCGACGATCATCTTTGCCGTGGCGCTGCTGCTGGCGGGACTCTCGTCCTCCGTCACAGCAGGCATGGCGGCGGGCACCATCAGCGCGGGCATGTTTGGCGAGGAGTACGACATCCATGACCGCCACTCCTCCGTAGGCGTGGCGCTGTGCATGGGCCTGGCCACGCTCGCGTGCCTGCTGGTGGAGAACACCTTCCAGGGGCTGGTGCTCTCGCAAGCGCTGCTCTCGCTGCAGCTGCCCATCACGATCTTCACGCAGATCCGCCTCACAGCTTCGAAGCGCGTCATGGGGCGCTACGCCAACTCGCGCCTCACCAACGCATTGCTGCTTGCAACGGGTATCGTGGTGACTGCAATAAACGTTATTTCCCTCGCAGGATAGGATCCGTCGTGGAAGCCTTTGCCCTTGTCGCCTCCTGTCTTGCCGCTGTGGGGCAGCTCTGGTTTTGGCGCCTCCACACGCACGAGCAGCGCAGTCTTTGGTACGGGCTTTCGTTCCTCATTGCCGTGGGCACGGCCGTCGTTGCCATCGAGGTGATCCTCCTGCAGGCGTTCTCACTCGAGAGCCATCCCGTCGCCGAGCAGATAAACCTTGTGGTCATTGGCGTCATGGCTGTGACGCTCCTGGCGTTTCCCGTTGCGCTGGTGGTGACGCTCGTTGCCTCGGGCATACGGCTCGTTCGACGCGAGGGCGCAAACCCGCGCAACATGCTCTCGCTGGGGCTGGGCATTCTCATGGTTGCCTACGTGATCGTTTGGCCGCAGGTCCGCAGCGCCCTCACCAGCGTGCCCGTGCTCGGTCGCGTGCTCGACCTGGTCTTTGGCTTTGCGGCGATACTCCTGGGCATCGCCGGCGTGGCGTTCACGCTCTACACCGTGAGCGGCCTGGTGGCACAGATCCCCCACCGACGTCGCCGCTACCAGCGGATTGTTGTGCTTGGCTCCGGGCTTATGCCCGACGGATCGGTAACCCCGCTCCTGGCCCACCGCGTCGAGCGCGGTGTGGAGATGTGGCGCAGGAACCCGGGTTCCATGCTGCTCATGTCCGGCGGCCAAGGTGCTGACGAGGCACAGCCGGAGTCCCACGCCATGCGCGCGTACGCCGAGTCGCTCGGCGTGCCGGCGGAGGCGATTCTCGTCGAGGACAAGTCCACAAACACGCAGGAAAACCTGCAGTTTAGTTCGCGGCTATTTGCCGAGAGGGATGGAGGCAACGCCGGCCGCATCCTTGTTGTGACCGACAACTACCACGTCTTCCGGGCGCTGCTCATCACCCGTGAGCTGGGCATTCCCGCGGATGGCGTTGGCTCGCGCGTACGCCTGTACTTCTCGCTCAACGCGCTGGTGCGCGAGTGGGTGGCGTACGTCTCGCTGCGCCGGGCGTTCTACACCAGGCTCACCATTGCACTGCTGGTAATCTACCTTGTGGCAAGCGGATTCAACGCGGCGGTTGCGCCCGGCGCGTAGAGAAGAGTCCGGAGGGACGCCCCGCCATTAGGCGCAAGCCGCAACAGCCGTTTGAACCGCCGTCCCGATGCCTTCTTGCCCGCCGTCTCCCCCCCAGTCGCATAAAAACGCTCTATCGGACGGGTTTCCCGCCGACCTTGCACAAAAATGCTCTATCGGACGGTGTATGAGGAAGGCTGTGTCCCCTTAAGTGTATGCGTATGCAATATTACGAATCTATATCCTGTTAATTATTGATATTATGCACTTCATATTCGAAGGCCAATTTGTGGGATCAAGAGAAGCCGTCCGATAGAACCATTTTATGCAGCCAAGCGGCATTCGCCGTTCGATAGAGCATTTTTGTGCGTTCGTGGAGTCAATCGGTCGCACAAGCGATGCCTTTCGCAGTTCCAAAGGCGAGGGCCCCGCCGAAGCGAGGCCCTCGAAGCATCAACGTGATACCATGCGGCGTCTGGCCGATAAGCCCTGACCGTTACCGCAGGTGGTCACCGTGGCGCCTGCGAGAACTTCCGCCCCAGATGAAGGCAATGGAGAGCGCGGCCGCACCCGCAATGGCAAGGCCAACAATTGGAGCGTTGTTGGTGCTGTCGCCCGTATCTGGCACGGCCGCAGGCTGCTTGAGGGCGGGCTTAGATTCGGTGGTATCGGACGCTGGCTTGGTCTCTTCGGTGGTATCGTCATCGGTGGTGGTCGGCTCCGCCGGCGTGGCATCCGTGGGCTTGAGCGTGTTGGTGCAGGTCGCAGCCACAGTCTTCTCGGCAACAATGATGCCGGTCTGACCATCCCACGTTGTCGTGTAGGCGCCGTTGGCCTCCTCGGCAACCGTGTAGGTGACGCCCGCCGGCAGGTGCTCGGCCACGGCCGCCTCGCCGTTGCGCAGCTCGAACGTCGCCACGCCGTTGGTGAAATCCATAGCCCCGTACGTGCCGTTGATCGAGGTGTCGCTCAGCGTGACGTTGAACTTGAAAGCCGTAGTCGAGTTCTCCTCGCCCTCAACGTTCTTGGTCACAGAGAGCGAGCCCTCCGTCGCAGGCTGGGTCGTAACGCTGGTCGAGACGTCCTTGGTGTAGATGAGGGCACCAATCATGTGCTGGAATTCGGTGGAGTTAACGGGAGAGTACTGGCGCGTCTCCTTAAGCCAGGTGAGAGTCGACGAGGCCGAAACCGTGGCCGACTGGGTGGGCTTGGTGGTGGAGACCAGGTAGAAGCCCCTGCCGGCACGAATCGTGGTACCGGAGATGTCGTTGCCCTCCTCGTCGACGGCGGTCATGCCCTCGGGAAGCGTGAGCTTGTAGAGGCCGTTGTACTTCTCGCCCTCGGTAATGGTGAGAAGGCCCGTGCGCCAGGTCTTGGTGGCCGGGTCATAGGCAAACTTGGTGTCGCCCGAGAAGCCAAGGGCGCTCGCCTGCGGCTCGGTGCGCAGCACCTCGTTTGCGTTGGCGCCGTCGAGCAGGCGGAGCGAGAGGGGGTTGTGCTTAACGTAGGGCGCCTCACTCGTAAGGTTGTTGCTTGGCACGCCATACTTCTGGAGAAGAACCCAGATAGCAGCTTGGGTGGCGTTGTATGCCTGCGACTTCGTCACCAGGGTGTCATCGGCATACTGAGAATTCCAGTAGGCAAGCGGAGTAGAGCCGCCTTCCTTCGGACCGTAGACCATGGCATATGCTGCGTTGTAGAAGTTGGTGGCAAGAATCTCCTGGTAGGTAAGACCAGAAGCGGTCTTACCATTGGGGAAGAGCGCAAAGACCTTTGTCAGAAAAACGCCTTGAGCCTGTCGAGGTTCACCTTGTTAGCGCTGGTGTAGTCGGCATAGGTGAAGGTGGTGTCCCCCAGCGAGTCGGGGAAGTCCTGGCGAAGCACCTCGGGCGCATCGAGCATCTGGTTGAACTCGGCCTCGGTGATCTGCTTGCCCTGGTCGGTCACCTCGTACAGGTGCAGGCCGTTATAGGGATAGCCCGCGTACAGGATGGCAAGGAGCTTCTCCATGCACTCCTCGTACTGCTCCTGGGACTGAAACATGTCGGGCGTGAGGTAGTCCATCGCATTGGAATAGTCCGGGACACTGGGAGTCGACGGCGTAACATGCGGCCAGTGGAGCTGGTTGTTCATGCAGTACAGGATGATCTTCGTCCCGTCGGGATCCGTGACGGAGTGGATGTCCGTATTCGAGTCGTAGTCAATTGTGACCGTGCCGCTCGTGGTGGTGTCGTCCGCCCTGGCCACGGTCCTTAGGCACGAGAGGGACAACGCCACTGCAAGCATGGCAACCGCCAGCGCCATCTGCGGCCGACGCATATCTTGATGCTTAGCCTTCACGCTCATGGGAAATCCTTTGCCTCGATGTTTTAGCTGCATTGTTCTGCGGGGCATGCCCGAAGTTTGACATTCGAGCAGTTGAGTCAATACTACGTGATGTTGAGACCGCAAAACTTGACGATCGTGAAAATAACCCTGGTAGAGTTGGCAAGCGGGGCTCTTCCGGCGGGGAATGCCGCGCCGAGAAGAGCCCCTATTGTCTGACGCACCCAGCGGCTGCCCCGCTGGCCACGCGCCGCCCGCTACCCCACAAGCGCGAGAATCTCCGACAGCCCCTTCTTGCCAAAGCTCACGCGCTCGCCCGTGCCGTCATCAATCACGAGGCACGGCACGCTCATCACATCGTAGCGTTCGCGCAGCGCCGGGAAGCGGTTGACGTCGTAGACGTTGGCCGTGACCAGCGGGTTATCCGCCGCCATGCGCTGGCACGCCACCACCACGTCCGGGCACATGGTGCACGAGAGTCCCACGAGCACGCGCAGGCTCACCGGGCGCGCAATGTCTGCGATGCCCTGGCGGTCGGCATCCGCGATGGGCTGCCCGGGACCAGCGGCGTTATAGAGCCCCAGCACAAAGGACGTGAACTCGTGACCGCCGGGAACGCCGTGGAAGGCAAGGCCCGAAGGCGTGCCATCGGCCCGCACGACCTCAACAAAGGGCAGCTCAGACGAGTCATCGGCGGAGGCGTCCGCCTCCTCCACACGGAGTAGCTCCGTCTGCGCGGCCAGCGCCTCCATGTAGCCGCGTAGCTCTGCCGAGACGTCGCTTCCATCGAGGTGCAGGCGGAGCACCAGCGGGCTTTGCATGCGCGAGAAGACCGCCTGGAGCTGGGCAGCCATGGCATCGTCGATGGGAGAGCCGGGCGTGCCGGTGGACGCTGCGGCCGGGGTGGTCGCGGGCTTCTCGGCCACGTCGCGCGTGCGGCTTGCGGGCTGCTGGGGGACGATGCCGGTGCGTTCGCGCGCGGCCTTGAGGTAGCGCTCCATCTCGGTTGCCGTGGCCGCGCCCTCCCCTACGGCGGTCGCAACCTGGCGCAGGCGCTTCTGGCACACGTCGCCGGCGGCAAAGAGCCCCTCCACGCTCGTCATCTGGCGGTCGTCGGTAATCACGTAGCCCTGCGGGTCAAGCTCGGCCACGCCCTTGACCAGCGACGTTGCCGGGGCGTAGCCCACGAAGACAAAGACGCCCACGGGACCGCCATCAGGCGACGAGAACTCGTGCTCCTCGCCCGTCGCGCGGTCGAGCCAGCGAACGCCTCGCACCACGGAGTCACCCTCCACAGCCAGGAGCTGCGCGTTTGTCTGCACGGTGATCTTGTCGTTGGCATAGGCGGCATCGGCGGTGGCCTTGGCGCAGGTGAAGTCGTCGGTGTAGACCAGGATGGTCACGTGCGAGGCGTACGTGGTGAGGAAGACCGCCTCCTCTGCCGCGGCAAAGCCGCCGCCCACCACAAAGACCTCGCGGCCGGTGAAGAACTCGCCGTCGCAGGTGGCGCAGTACGCCACGCCGTGGCCGCGGAATTCCTTCTCGCCCGTGAAGCCGGCGCTTCTCGGCGAGGCGCCTGTGGCGAGAAGGACGCCAAGGCAGCGGATGTCTCCGCGCGAGGTGTGCACGACCTTGACGTCTGCCGCAAGGTCGAGTGACTCGACCGTTGCGAGCAGCATCTCCGCGCCAAAAGCCTCGGCTTGGCGCCGCATGGTGTCAGTGAGCTGCTCGCCGCTTGCGGTGAGCACGCCCGGGTAGTTAACGACCTCGGAGGTGATGGTGATCTGGCCGCCAAAGTGCTCTCGCTCGACCACCAGCACACGGTAGCGCGCGCGGGCGAGGTAGAGCGCGGCCGTAAGCCCGGCCGGGCCGCCGCCAATCACCACCGCGTCGTATACGTTCTGGGCGCCGTTCTGGGCGCCGCTGGGGGCGCCGCTGGGGGCGCCGTTCTCGACGGCATTCTCGCTCATCTTCTAAACCTCCCCCGCCGCACGCGGCGAATCAAAGAGGAAGCCCGCCGAGCCAGTGCGGCGGGCTCCGAAATGTGTCTGGGCTCTGCTCGCCCTGCCTGCCTAGAGCTGGCCGACAAGGTCAAGCGAGGGCTTGAGGGTCTCGGCGCCCGGCTGCCACTTGGCAGGGCACACCTGGTCGCCGTGCTCGCGGACGAACTTGGCGGCCTGGACCAGGCGCAGGAGCTCCTTGGCGTTGCGGCCAATGCCGCCCGCGGTGACCTCGTAGACCTGAATCTTGCCGTCGGGGTCAACGATGAAGGCGCCACGCTCGGCAAGGCCGTCGGCGGGGATCAGGACCTCGAAGTCCTCGGCGAGGACGTGCGCGGGGTCGGCGAGCATGGGGTAGGTCACCTTGGAGATGCGCTCGGACTCGTCGTGCCAGGCCTTGTGGACAAAGTGGGTGTCGCAGGACACGGAGTAGACCTCGCAGCCCTCGGCCTTGAAGGCGTCGTAGTTCTCGGCCAGCTCCTCAAGCTCGGTGGGGCACACAAAGGTGAAGTCGGCGGGATAGAAGAAGAACAGGGCCCACTTGCCCAGGACGTCGGACTTGCTGACGGTCTTGAACTCGCCGTTCTGGAAGGCCTGGACGGTAAAGTCGCCGATCTCCTTGTTGATGAGGGACATGTGACGCTCCTTCTCTGTACTGGTTGGATGGTTGTCGTACCGCTATTGGTACTGAGACTTATTATCGACAAGAAAGAGGGAATTGCAAGCGAGAAGTTCGACTTTTTTGGGAGGCGGTCACGGGGCCGCGGTGGCGACGGGCGCGGGGCGGGACGGGACGGCGGTCACGGGGCCGGCGGCACCGGGAGCGGCGTCCCGCAGCGGCACCAATCGCGCCGCAGCGCCGTCCTCGACGCCATCGCCAGCGCCTGACCGCAGAGAATATCGCTATTTCTGAAAAATGCCGTGGCTCAACTGGGCAAACGTCCTTCTCGGTTAAGAAAAAGCGATATTCTCCGAGAAGAGACGGGGACGGGGCCTCCACTAAGAAGAAAGGCGTCCGGCGTCGCGAAGGAACCCCCACTGTGGCGTCTTTTAGGCGCCACAAGGGCAGTTCCAGCAGCGACTCTGTACGTAGCCCTCGCTGTGGCGCCACCCCGGCGCCACAGGGCGCGTTTTTGCAGCAAGTGCGTACGAAACCCTCGCTGTGGCGTCGTTTCGGCGCCACAAGGGCAGTTCCAGCAGCAAATCCGTACGTAACCATCGCTGTGGCGTCATTTTGACGCCACAGGGCGCGTTCTAGCAGCAACCCTGTACGAAGCCCCCGCTATGGCGTCGCGTTCTTCTCGCACAGGCACACTAAATAAGATATAGTCCTATTAATACTTGGGTATCATCACCACGTAACGCAAGAATCCCCCCTGGGCGAAAAAGTCGCGAGAAGCCCAGCCCACGCACGGAGAGCAGGAGCACGTCATGGAGAGAAGAAACACACGCCAGCGCCAGCTGGTGCTTGAGGCAGTTCAGGAGCTGTGCGACCACCCCACCGCCGACGAGATCTACCTTCGCGTCCGCGAGCAGGACGACCACATCAGCCGCGGGACCGTCTACCGCAACCTGCACCTTCTTGCCGACACCGGTGAGATCCTCTCGGTGAAGACGCCGGGCGGCGAGCGCTTTGACCGGCGCATGGACCACCACGCGCACCTCGTGTGCTCGGAATGCGGCACCGTGATCGACGTGCCCGTGCCCAAGCAGGACGACTTCTGCCGCCAGATCGAGCGCTCAACCGGCTACGCCAGCGTGTCTACCAGCACTATCCTCACCGGTGTGTGCCCTGCGTGCCAGGAGCGCATGCGTCACGAGAAGTCCGCGCCGGCAGCAGCGGACGCGCGTTAGCCGCCGCTATCGCGAAGGTCGAAAGGTTGTGCGCCGTCGACGCCGTGGTAAGCGTGATGGCCCCGGCCACGCCCAGCGCGATGAGCGCCGAGTTGAACGTCACAATGGTCCGATAGTCCGCATGGATGCGACCCATGAGGCGCTGGGCCAGCTCGCGGGCAGTCACCAGCGAGGAAAGTTGGTCGTTGAGGATGCAGACATCCGCTACTGCCCGCGCGATGTCGCTCGCGTCGGACATGGCCACAGAGACGTCCGCCGCCGCGAGTGCCGGCGAGTCGTTGATGCCGTCGCCGACCATGGCCACAACGTGCCCCTGGTCGCGCAGCTGCTGCACATAGGAGCTCTTGTCCTCGGGCAGCACCTGTGAGTGCCACTCGTCAATGCCAAGGCGGGCTGCCACGTGCCGCGCGCACGCGTCCGAATCCCCCGTGAGCATCACGAACTTCTCGACGCCCAGCTCGCGCAGGCGGCCAAGCGTCGCGCACGCCTCGGGTCGCAGGGGGTCGGAGATCACAATGGCACCCAGCAGCTCGTGGTCGGTCGCAAGGTAGATGACGGATGCCGTGGGGCACTTCTCGGCCACGCTCTCCACAAAGCCATCCGGGCAGGGAACCGCCTCGTCCTCGAAGACAAAGTGCGCACTGCCTATGCAGGCATCCGTACCGCCCACGGTGGTCGAGATGCCGTGTGCCACCACGTAGTTCACCTTGGCGTGCAGCTCGTCCTCGTGGGCAAGCCCGCGCCGCGCCGCCTCGTCCACGATGGCGCGCGCCATGCTGTGCGGGAAGTGCTCCTCGATGCAGGCGGCAAGGCGGAGCACGTCCTCCTCGCTCGCGCCGCCCACGGCAAAGACGCGCTCGACGGTGGGGCAAGCGCAGGTGAGCGTGCCGGTCTTGTCAAAGACAAAGGTGTCGACCGAGGCAAGCTCCTCCAGGTAGCGGCCGCCCTTTGCCACCACACCGCGTCGCGTGCCCTCGCTCATCGCGCTCATCACCGCGATGGGCATCGAGAGCTTGATGGCGCACGAGTAGTCCACCATGAGCACGGCCATGGCCGTCTGCGGACGGCGCGTAATGGCGAGAATGGCGAAGAACGCCAGGAAGCTGTAGGGCACCAGCGCATCCGCGAGGTGCTCCGCCCTGCTCTGCACGCCAGCCTTGAGCTGCGAGGACTCCTCGACCATGGAGACGATGCCGTCAATCCTCGCCGCCCCCGGGGGCGCCGTCACACGCACGCGAAGGTCTCCCGCACCAAGCGCGGTACCCGCGTAGACGGTCGACCCCGGGCGCTTCTGGACGGGACGCGACTCCCCCGTCATGGAGGACTCGTCCACCTCGCCCGTGCCCTCGACCACAACGCCGTCGACGGGCAGCACCGAGCCGCGGCCCAGGTGGAGCACCTGCCCGCGGGCCACCTCGTCGATATGGATGCGCACGTCCTGGCCGTCCACAACGGCCCAGACCGTCTCGGCACGCGTAATCATGTTGCCGCGCAGCGCCAGGTGCGAGCGGCTCTGCACGTGGCGCTCCATGGCAGCCGAAAGCTGCAGGAAGAAGATGATCGTCCCCGCCTCGTCAAACGAGCCGCGCAGGATGCTGGCGGTTATCGCCGTGGCGTCGAGAACCTCGACGGTGAGCTCGCCTCGCACAAGGCAGGCAAGGCCACGGGCGACAAACCCAATGGCTCGCACCACGACCCACGCCGCGCGCAGCGGCGCCGGCAGCAGCAGGCGCCGCAACACGTGCGCACCCACCAGGCGCATGACCTCCATGGTGAAGCGGTTGTTCTCGGCGCGCACCTCGATGGCGCCCGAAGCCTCGTCCAGGCCAGTCTCTGCCGTAGGAAGCGCAAGGACATCGAACGAGCGCACGGCGAGAAGGACCGCATCGCGCGAGGCGGGCACAAAGGCGACAAGCACGGAGCCGTTCGCCGGGTGCACCTCGGCCACGCGCACGCCCTCCACGGACATGAGCGCCTGCGCCACGCCGCGGGCTTCCGCCTCGTCCATGACGAGGGACCCGCAGCGCAGGCGCAGGCGGCCTGGCAGGTCGGAGACGATCGTGTAGCGCATGAGCTAGGCCTCGGTCCCCTCGCCGTCGACCTGGCGCGTGACCTCCTCGCGGATGCCGGGCTCAAGGTCCTGCAGGCGCTCGGCCACGGCGGCGTCGATCTTTGCCTGGCGGCGCGCCTCGGCGCGAGCGTCGGCAGCGTCGTCTGCGATGGACTGGGTCTCGGCGCTCACGGCGTCGCCGACCTTCATGCATCCCGTGGTGACCTCGACGGCCGCCTTGTGGAGAAGGCCGCTGGAGGCGAGACCAGCCACGGCACCGGCAGCAGCCGCGCCGCCCGCGAAGAGCCAGAAGTGATGAGCGCTCATGTCGAACCCCTTTCGTTGGTTGCGTTGTTGATACGCTCGCACGGTGGGTGACCAGCAGCAACCCCAAAAGGCCCGACCAGCCCAAACGGACGAGGCACCACACGTCATCGACACCCCGCGCGAGCCTACCTGCGGGCCTCTGGGCTCCCGGCGCCCTCGACGTGCCCGGCGCCCTCGGCGCGCCCGGCCGTCCCGCGCGCGGCTCCGCCGGCAGCGCGCCACTCGCGCGGCGTGGTGCCCATGGTGTCCGTGAAGGCCTTGGTGAACTTGGAGGGGTTTGAATACCCCACCGAGGCGGCAACCTCGGCAATGGGGCGGTCGCTCTCGAGCAGGGCGTCGGCTGCCAGCCTCACGCGATACTCCCGGTACCAGGCGTAGATGGGCACGCCAAAGGTCTCGCGAAAGGCCTCCTTCAAGACCGTGGGCGAGGTGCCGCAGATGGCAGCCAGCGTGGGAATGGTCTTTGGCTGCGAGACGTCGCGGGTCATCTCCTGCTGGGCGCGCAGGGCAATGCGCACGTGACGCACGCGAGCGGAGCTTCCCTTGTGGCTCCCGCGCCCGTGTGGCGCGGCGCCGGCAAGCGTGGTGAGGCAGCGGAGAAGCTCGATGGCCTTCAGGCGCAGGTAGCCAATGTTGCCCTCCTCTACCA
>Ga0256406_1004728_pt1 | contig 15225 bp, 15 predicted proteins | sample RumenRJG_03DNA_FD_185986 | JGI IMG/M metagenome (GOLD analysis project Ga0256406, IMG submission 185986) | Bovine rumen microbial communities from Lethbridge, Alberta, Canada - RJG_03 | ecosystem: Host-associated > Mammals > Digestive system > Stomach > Rumen | place: Canada: Alberta | collected... | reverse complement strand
AGGTACTTCACGCGGAGGTTGTTGACGGCTTCTTGGTTCGTAAGGTCGGTTTGCGCAAGTTCTGCGTCAAACGCCTGCTTCACATTGTTAATAGCTTCACTCATAGTGGCTACAAATTTAGCAAAAAATGGGAAAGGGGGAAGCCTCCCCCTCGCTTTAGCCACGCCTCAGCCTGCTCCGCACGCGGACAAATTACGGCCTTCGGCCTTTACTGTCCGCTTAGCGGCCAGGCTTTCACCGTGTCTGCCGCTATCCCCTCTACGGGCGCTCAGGCGCCGCGCCCGTAACGCCTCGGCTTAATCAGTGTCTTTTACGCAACGGACAGGATATCCGAATGATTTCGCTTCATTCCACAGATACAATGTGTTAGAGGCAAATACATGAAAGGAAAACGCGAAATGGTTTTCAATATCATCACCCTGCGTAGAACTCCAGAAACTGGCCTCATCTTTAGAATGATAGAAGTCAAGAGGATCCAACGTATATCCATCCCAATGACCAGTCGGAAACGCATTGAAACCATAGGAATCAAAACAACCATAGCGTTCATCATTCCAACCGCTCGTGGATCTTAAAAATTGCCCACCTTCCATCATAACACCAACTCCATCACGCAAGATTTTAAATTCTTCTTCAGATGGCAAATGCCAACCACTAGGGCACACGCCCCGCACAGGATATGTAGGCTCGCATCTTTCCTTATCACCACACCCCTTGCCATTTTCGCTCAACAGGCCAACGCTATCCATTGCGGCACTCCACATATAGAATCGACCAAACTCACGGCAATTTTCACTTAAATTGTCCCTACAAAAACTGCTTGAATCCCATCTCGCTGTCGGCTGCAAATAAGCATAATTCAAATTTTCAACCATCCACCACTGATCACCGATTTTCACCGTCTTATAAGTCTGCCCATCACGATCATCAACCAACGTTCCATATTCGCAATTGTCTTCCGTTTCCGTTCTGCAGTGTGGAACAACTCCTTCAGCAAGGCTACTCGACGATTGCGAATCACTGGACTCTTCGACTACGCTCCGTGCGACACTGCTGCTGGATTCATCAGGATCATTCGAATTCCATTCGGGGCCTTCTATTTCAAGGAGACCTTCTTGCCATTCACCTCTATAACAGGTATAGATGTTTCCCTCTTTATCGCTCCCTTGATAGCCTTCGAATTTTCCTCTGCCCTCACACGGGCCAAGAAGTTCCTCGAGCGATTGTTTTACAGATGAAGAAGACTTTTCTTTGCCACTAGAGATTGACGATGAAGAGCCTTGCGTGTTCATAGAAGAATCGCCACAGTCAAGATTTGCAGAGCAAGTACTTGAAGACGAAATTTCTTTCTGCGGATCGCCGCCATTTGCACCAGTCGAAGACGAGCCGTCCCCACATGCAACAACGATGAGTGCAAAAGAAAAGGGTACAATGAAAAAATGTTTCATAGAATTCTCCTCAAATTTATTCGTAATATAAATTATCCCAAATTTTTTCATTTTCTCCTTCCGATGAAAATTTAGAAACTTGTCATTTTTCGCAAAATGCGAAAAATTTCTAAAGCCTATTTTTAGGATTTCGCTTTGCCGGTGAAATTCGTGCTCGTTATCTTGAATACGGTCACAGTGGCGGCCTGTGCGGGCGTGAATTCGAACTTGTGCGGGGTGCCAGCGGCTTGCCGTTCCATCAGGAGCGAGAGTCCGCGGCATTTCTCGGCGACGTCCTCGACAATTTCCGCTTTGCCCTGCCCGACGACACTTGCATAGAAGCGCCCACTCTTGCAATAAACGTCTTCGTGAATCTCGATGCGGTTCTCGACGCACATGCTGAATGCGACATTCGGATTCTTGCGGATGCAATCCAGCTTCTTGCCGACATGCGCGCAATGGAAATACAACTCTAGGACACCGTCTTTCAAACTGTACCCGAACGAAAGCGGAATCACGTAGGGCATGCTAGCATCAGCATCGTCCATCATCGCAATGTGGCAGGTCGTGCACTGCTCAATAATCTTCGCGATATTTCCGTTTCCCAGAACTTCTCTATCCTTGCGCCGCATATCGTCTCCTAAGAATCATTTTTCAAATTTAATTTATTTCATCAAACGCAGAGTGACAAGCTCATTTACACACCTCTTACACAAAAAGAAGTTTACTTTTGTTGTTTTTTACAGCAACGGAAACTATTATTAAAATATTGCCTACATCTGGGATTTGGTCTATATTGCAAGAAAAAGGAGTGAATAATGAAATTCGTAAAATTGCCAGTAATTGCGGCATCCGTAACATTGAGCTTAACGGCCTGTTTCGAAGACAATACTACGAACGCGGTACCCAACGGCGAAGCACCAATCTCAGCCGAAGACCCCATTGGCAACGAATTTTTCGGAACAGAAGTTCCCGGTACTGAAATTCCTGGTAACCAGATTCCGGGCAACGAGAACCCAGGTAATGAAAATCCGGACAACCAAGTTCCAGGTAACGAAAATCCAGGCGATCAAATCCCAGGCACAGAACTTTCAAGTTCCAGCAACCAAATTCCGGGCAATGAATTTTACAGTTCCAGCAGCTCCGTCCCAGGAAATCCTCCCAACCAGAATCCAGGTAATGAATCCGGCGATAACGAGAATGACAACGAGGATTCTAGAACACTGGACGGTACGCAGATACTCCTGAAACTTGCTGGCACCACAGCCACCATCGAGAACAACAACGGTTGCGTCGAAATTGCCGACAAAAGTGCGACCATCACCTGTCCGGGAGCCTACTATGTCACTGGTGAATCCTCCGACTTCCAGGTGGTCGTGAACACTCCAGGTGCAGAAAACGAGGGTAACACCGGCATTTACCTCTATAACGCCACCTTGAAAAGTTCCAACTCCCCCATCCTCGTGAAAAATGCAGAAAAAACAGTGATTCACTTGGTCAAGGGCACCACCAACACCGTTGAGGACGGCAACGGCAATCACATGTTCACCAAAATCAACGGCGCACAAGACACAGCAAAGGCCGCGATTTACTCCCGCGACGACTTGAACATCAAGGGCGCAGGCACCTTGACCGTCAAGGGCAAGTTTAAAAGCGGCATTCAATGTAGCAACGATCTTAAAATCAAGAACGGCAACATCACTGTCGAAGCCGAAGAAAACGCAATCAAGGGCAAGGGCAGCCTCCAGATTTCGGGCGGCACGCTGAACCTTACCGCCAAGAAAGGTGACGGCCTTGAAAGCGACGAATGCGAAGAAGTCAATGGCGAATGCAAGAACATCGTCGAAGGCAAGGGCATTATCGATATCAGGGGCGGCAATATCACCATCAAGGCTGGCGACGACGGTATCGATGCAGCGAACTTTATCCGTGTAAGCGATTCCACCGAAACCTCTACGGTCAAGGTGACGTCTACGGGCAAGGGACTTGTTGCCGAAAAATACATTTATGTCGATGGCGGCAAACTTGACGTGAAATCCGAAGGCGATGACGCCCTGCACACCCACTGGCAAATCTATATGAATGGTGGAGATGTCACAATCAACGCAAAGGACGACGGTATTCATGCGGATTCTGCCCTGTACATGAAAGGTTCCACCATCAACGTGGTCACCGCTAATGAAGGTATCGAGTCCTACAAGATTTTCGCCGAGGGAGGCATCACCTCTACGTTCGCAACAAACGATGGCTGGAACGGCGCCGGTGGCCCGAAGGATAACGTTGGTCAATACGCAGCATTTAGCGAGAGCGGTGGCCATATCGTCGTTAGCGGAGGCTACCACTACATCAGCGCGAAGGGCAACATGGTCGACGTGTTCGACGCAAACGGTTCCGGAAAGATGACCGGCGGCGTGCTGATTCTTGAAATCACCGGCGAAAGCTACGAGAACCAGGGCGGATTCAACTTTGGCGGTTGGGGCGGCCAAGGCGGCATGGGTGGCGGTAACGGCGGATGCTCCTCCAACATGGCAGGCGGCCTGATCGATACGGACGCCGGCTTCGAAATTACCGGGGGAGTTCTCCTCGCATTCGGAAACTACTCGACAGACCTCCCCAAGTGCGCCACAGTTACCTACAACAACACCAGCTACTACGGTTCCGACAAGGCTGCATTCAAGCCGACTTACCAAGGTAACGCCATTATCTACGGCGGCGAAGTGACATCAGTTGCGCAGGTACAGACGAACGGCTGGACAGAAGTCAAGTTCCCCAACGGCGTAAGCTACATGCATAAATAAGAAACGGATTCTATTCCGATTCTATTTCGTCGACCCACGTGTAGACATCTGTAAATTTATATTGCAAGCATTTTTACTAATCGAAAAAGGCTATTTTTCGACATGTCAAAAAACTTGAATTTCAATGAAGCACCGTACCAAAAAGCGCACACCCATGAACCGCTCGCAAATGATGCAGGCGGTTCATTCGGAAGATACCAAACCAGAAATTCTGGTACGCCGTGCGCTTTTTAAGGCAGGCCTACGTTACAGACTCCATCGCCGCGATTTGCCGGGCACGCCCGACCTGTTTATTCTTAAATACGGCGCAGTCATCTTTATTAACGGCTGTTTCTGGCACCAACATGGTTGCAAGTTTACGAGTCGTCCCAAGAGCAATCCCGAATTCTGGAACGACAAATTCACGAACAACGCTGTTCGCGACATCAAAACGAATTGGAAACTTTCATTACAAGGCTACCGCGTCGCCACCGTATGGGAATGTTCCATCAAGAACGATTTCGACCGCACCATCGAGCGGCTCAAGACATTCATCACAAGTGACGAAGAAAGCATTGAAATTTGAGTCGCACACGATAAAAAAGACTATCTTTCTGACAGATTTTAGGAGGCGTTATGCAGATGAATTATGCCGAATGGGTTTGCCCGGAATGCAAGACCAAGAATCGCGAAGCTTGCAACATGTGGATGTACGGCAGCCCGATTCGCGAGTGCAAGGCCTGTCACAGCGAATACCTGGACAGGCGCTGGCGCGAGGTGGCAATTGACGGTTTCGACCCGCGCAGCAAGAATGCAAAATTCTACGCGAAGGGAGCGCTGTTCCTTTTGTTGATGGCGATAATCTGCGGAGTCTTGCTCCAAACTTCTGTCGTACAAGGGAGCAATTCCACAAAGCTTACCCTGGCGTGCGTTCTATGCTCGCTATTCGGCATCGTCAGCGGAGTCATCGCGCTTCGCATCAAGCTCGGCTTTGCCGCCAAGGACAACAGTAAGTACATGGCCGAATCGAAGGCCCGCTTAGGCGACCCGCAGTATGTCGAAAAATTGAGGAAGTACGGATACAAAGTTTAAAGAGCGAGTTCAACTATGTACATTCTTGAAAAGATCAGTGAATTTGTAGGAAAGTGGATGGCGGTTGTGGTTTTAGCAATCGCGGCGCTCTCGCTATTCCTGCCCAAATCCACACTCTGGATTGAACTCAGTTGGGTGAATTACCTGCTGATGGTCGTGATGTTCGGCATGGGGCTTACGCTCAAGCTGACCGATTTCAAGCTCGTGTTTACGCGCCCGAAGGAAATTACTATCGGGTGTGCTGCGCAGTTCATCGTGATGCCGGCACTCGCATTCGTGCTCTCCAAGATTTTCGGGCTCGATGCCGCGCTGATGGCGGGTGTCGTTCTCGTAGGCACATGCCCGGGCGGAACTTCTAGTAATGTCATTACTTATCTTTCGAAAGGTGACGTGGCACTTTCCGTAGGCATGACCAGCGTGAATACGCTGCTCGCTCCGATCTTGACACCGGCAATTACTTACCTGCTGCTTCGTACCACCGTGAACGTAGATGTGATGGCGATGTTCCTTTCCATCGTGAAGGTCGTCATCGTGCCGATTGCGCTCGGGTTTGTTATCAACAAGTTCTTCGGCAAATGGACTGCCCGCGCCGTAAAGGTCCTGCCGCTTGTTTCCGTGATTGCGATTGCGATGATTGTGGCTGCAGTAGTCTCGCACAATGCGTCGAAGATTCTCTCTACGGGCGCTATCGTGTTCGCAGTCGTGATTCTCCATAACTTGCTCGGTTATGGTTGCGGCTTTGGCCTCGGCAAACTGCTAAAATTCTCGACACCCAAGACGAAGGCTCTTTCCATCGAAATCGGCATGCAGAATTCCGGACTCGCCACAAGCCTTGCGGCGACTGCATTCTCGGGCCTTGCCATGGCGACCGTTCCCGGAGCCATATTCTCCGTATGGCACAACATTTCGGGTGCGATACTCGCGAACGTTTACCGTCGGTGGGAAAAATAAGACTAGCCGCCCAACAAGTGGAAATTCAGATACAAGGTGTATGCGTGAATTCTACGAGACATCGGTTCGGCGATGTCAGAAGAATAGGCGGCCATTTTGACATAAGTATCTAGGCGGTAGCCGACATCCATCCATTGCAATAGCTTATACTCAAGAGCGGTCTTATTGAGTAGCAAGAAATCCCAACCGGTCACGCCGTAATCGGGCGTGGTTCCTTCGATGGTTTTCATGGCATCGATAGTCGTCCTGCTGGAAAATTTCCATTTGTTCTTGTATAGTGTTTCTAGAGTGAGGCTGTATTTCACACCAGAATTATACTGGTAACTGTCTTTGTCCGGATGATAGTCGGGGTTGAACTCCTGGATAATGTCGTCGTAGCCCATGTCGGCAGAACCGAGCATAATCCAGTATAGTTGGTTAATGACGCGAAAGCGCATACGCGGGGTAAGCCAGAGCGCGATATCCATTGCGCCACCCAAAGACAGTGTGCTGACAGTCGCGAGATCGCCGTAAAATGTGTCATAGTCAAGGTTGATCGAAAAATCCAGCCAATGTCCACGCGCGTGAACGCCTCGATTAATGAGTTTTCCCATGACATCTAGTTGCAACACGGCGCCTTCGAAGCCGCCTTCGCTCATGAATTCAGCCTGAAAATAATCGAAGGGGCGCTTTACTTTCGTGTAGGGTTTTCCATACTCCAGCGAAACAGCAAGGAATCCGTGACGATCGTTCCATTCGGCGTCAACTTCTTCGGAGTTTTCGCCACCCATACGGTAAACGGAACCAAATCGTGACCCCATGCCAGCCGCAATAGCGAGTTCAATAGGAACCCAACCCGTGTAAAAATCGCGGTTGCCAAACGCTTTCCGTTGAACATATCCGGCAGGTTCAAGTACGAATGCGGCAAGCTGCCTGTACCAGGGGGCACCAGGCCTATTGTAGACTGCACGCGAAAGTCTGTAAAGAGCTTCGCCGAATATGGCCCCCGCGATTGATGTAGAAATGAGGTCGTTGGGAGCAGGATATTCCGTTTCACAGAACATTTCCCAAGTGGAGCTACCGAGAGCAGTAAACAAAAGGCTCGAATAGTATCCGTAGCCGCCACCTCTTGCTGCGGCGTAGTACATGGAACCTTGATAGGGGTGACCGTAAAAGTTGATGGCCCAGTGATTATGGTCCCATTGCCAACCTTCGCGGAAGTTTCTTTTCCAGTAGCTCGGCCCCGTGTGGGCGTAATTCTTGTCAAGGACGTAATAATCCCACGCCCATACAAATGCGTTTTGACCGAGAACTTCTGCGGACACGATTAGCGGGTTTACGCGTGTGCCATAAAGACTATCCTTGGGCACGACAAGGGTGTCTTTTTTGCGTTCCATAACGACTGAGTCACCCAATATGGCAGTGCGTAGAATTCTGGCCTCTTCGATGCTGAAAACAGCATTCTCGTCCTTCAACTTTTCACGAAGGCTGTCTGGGATTGCCGCAATTTTTACTGAATCTATCTGCTGTGCGAATAGAGTCCCGCTTAGGACGAAAAACGTTGCAACGATTTTTGAAAGGCACTTAAAAAGCATTTTCAATATTTAAAAAAGGGCATGCATTATTTCAAGGATGCAATTCCAGCTTTCTGATAAAGCACTCATTTAAATAGATGAATTAGCGCAACTTCGCGTCGCTGAAAAAAGAAAAACTATATTAAAAGTATAGTTATAAAACTAAAAGAAGGGAAAAAGTTTTATAGAAATTCACTATTCACAAATGCAGCCTTTGCGCTCCTTTTGATTTTTTTCGTTGCCTGCTCCGACGACGGCAGCAGTGCGGCGTCGGACTCGAAGCCCGAAAAGAACGAAAAAGACATTCCCACAATCATATTGGATACCGATATCGGATCTTCCACCGATGACCTCTTCGCCCTGCAAAGCCTTTATCGTTGCCATCAGGCGAAAACGTGCAACTTCATAGGCGTGATCGTAGACCGCATGGGCGAAAACAATGCCGCCATCACCGATGTCATGAACACTTACTACGGGATGGGCGACCTTCCGATTGGCCTTGAACGCGACGGAATCAAGGAACCGAAAGTGTGGATAGACTATGCAGAACTTCCTGCAGACACAAACGCGGACGGATCCGAGATGTTCAAGCGCACCGTCAAGGACTATTCCAAAGTTCTTGATGGTTACAAGCTCTACCGCAAACTGCTTGCAGAACAGCCCGACCATTCCGTAAGTATCGTCTCTATCGGGTTCGTGACAACTCTTGCAAACCTGCTGAATTCAAAAGCTGACGACTATTCCAAGCTTTCGGGCGTAGAGCTTGTGAGAACAAAGGTCAAGGCCCTCTACGTGATGGGTGGCGTCTTCGGGGACGCCGTGGAACCGGACTACAACTTTACGCAGGCAATCAATTTCAGTCTTGACTTCTTCAAACTTTGGCCTACCGAGATTCCTCGCATATTCTCCCCTGGCGAGGTCGGCGACGGCATAGAGTATGTCCCGGAACAAGTTATCGAAGACATCTCGTGGACGGACACGCACCCCATCAAGCAAATTTACATGAACAACGAATGCCACACGGGGCAGAAGATGTGGGATGTCATGGCGGTGCTGAACGCCGTACAGGGAGATTCGCTGTTCCAGTTCTCGGATAACGGACGCGTGAGTATTGACGAGAATGGCGTTACGACCTTCACCAAAGATGCGAAGGGTAACGACCGCTACCAGTTACCCAACGATTCCGCATGGAACAATCGTGTTTTACAAAAAATCCGCAAGGAAACTAAAGAGCACTAATCATGAAAGGGGGCTTTACTATACTTCTAAGCCAGCCTGCACCATGTACTTTTGAGCAAAGCAATTTGCTTCGTCATCTTTCTGCTGATTCTTGTTGCCGTAATAGACATTCTTGATGAAAATGTCCTTCTTGCCGTGAAGCACGATGTGGCCAAGTTCATGGAAAAATGTGAACCAGAATGTATTGCGGTCCTTGAAGCGGTCATGCAACTGAATGACAGGGACATCCTTGTACCAACGCGCCATACCGTGAATCGGTGCAGACTTGAAGTTCTGCGCGTACAGAATCTTGACGCCAAGTGTTGCACCTAGTTCCTGCAACTTGCGCATACCTTCGTCGATAAAATCTTCGCCCACCTTCGGCTTAGGTAGTGCCTTTTGGCGACGTAAATTTTCCCATATGGCAACGTCGGATTTTGCAAGTTCCACAAATTGCGGCATAGCCTTCTTGATGGCGGAACGCAGTTTCTTATCGTTTTGCTTTTCCATCTGGATTTCGTCGGCGAGGATTTCTCCACGGCGCATCCATACGGAAGCTGCATACGGGTCTTCGGTTTCCGCGAGCGAGATGCGGAACGCAACCTTCAAGCGATTCTTGTAGTAATAATTTTCCCATGCCTTGGGCGTTGGCACTCCGAAGAATTTGAGAATCGGCGAAACGCCGTCTTCTTTGTTGTTGAAATTCGCGATCCACTTGCGCGGATTGAGCTCTCCAATAGGGAAAAACTTGCGCCAACCGGCATGTCGTTTGACGGCTTCCCTGACTTTTTTTTGCCAAAGGTCCTCATCGTACTGTTTTTGCATATTAAGCCAAAAATATTGAGGAATACCCGTTCCATATTCAAGGCTGTACGCCATTTCCGCTGTTACACGGCACTTTGCTTTCAGAACTTCGTTAATTGTCTTGGAGGTGTAGCCGATTCGGGCGGCAAAGTCGTTAACGTCTACACCCATTTCTTGAAGTTTCTCTTCAAGTATATTGCCTGGGGGCGTCAAACCCCAAAAAATCAGATCCTTCTTTTCAGCCATATTATTCCTCTCTATTTGTGATAATCTACAATTTCTACGATTTCGGCTTCAGTAACTTCAGCCCAAATCACAACTTTGTCCGGTTCCGCGCCCCAAACAATCAATCTATAGGGTTGATCGAGATCGCAAGCCCATTGTCCTTTTCTATTACCAACCAATTCATGGAAATGTCCTGGCAATAGGCTTAACTCGGCAAAATTTTGAGCCACTCGTAAAGTGTTAATTCGGTCATTGAAATACCTAACACGTTTCTTGCCCATTCGTCGTAATGCATAGGCCTCATCAGTCGCGCACAATTCTAATTCCTTATCTCTAAATTCAATTTTCAATACACCTCCATCGTTAATCAAAAATCCTGTTTTACAATATAATAAATATTTTTAAGGAACGCAATGGGTTTGTTGTTTATCCACAACAGAAAAGCAACACGACTTTATAAAAAAATACAAAGTGTACAAATTTTGCAAACAACTGTTGTCACAAAAGCATCTTAGCACTATGTATATTTTACAAACTATGATTAAGATACCACTAAAACGGCACCTAGACCCCTTTAGAAAATTCGGGACAGAATCCATTCGGCAAGCTTTAAACGGCTTCATATACGAGTATTATTGCTTTGATAAAATTTTAGAAAGTAAACCGAAGATACACATCATTCTTTCTAAGGGTATTCCCCCAAAATACGGTAACGGTTTTGAGATAAAAGATGATGGAGGTCTATATTATACCCAGCATAAAATAACATTGGGTGAATTTGACATCCTAGGACTAGATGACGAGGGAACCCTTTTTTGGTGGGAGATTACAACAAGTGCTAAAGAAGCTAGAATAAGACAAAAGTTGAATAAAAAGAAAGAACTCTTAAGCAAACTTTTTAACCAAATTTCATTCAGCATTATCGTACCCGAAGAGCGGTCTTTTCTCAACGATATACAGACAACAATTATTCCTGCTCCAAAATTTGAGGATTATTACAAGGATTATTACGAAATCAAAAGCGACACAAGCAACTGTTGGTCTCTGCAAAAGCTTAACGAAGCCGCAAAGCCCTATGATTACATTGAAGACATCATGACAACTTCAAAAAAATTCTTTTCTAAAGAAGTTTCCTCTTTTCATTCTTTCTTAATTGAAAGACTATATAACCTTAACGACTTTCAAAATAAGCAAATTTCATACTTCAACACCAAAAAACAAATCTATGGTGATCTTATATATGAGAACAATAAAATATACAAACAGGAAATATTCGGCGAGCAGTTTTCCATCCCCCCAAACAAAGCCATTCATTTTGAAGTTCGACAAATAAAAAAACGGTTAGGAATCGCTTTATAAATTTTCTAGCGAATATCCAATCTACTAAAAGTTTCGTAATGGTCTGTAGTATAATAGATAATGCAGTCCGATTGATAAACCAAGCGTTTCGTACCACGATTCTTCGCAGAATAATCAACATCCGCTTCGCGGTAATTTCCTTCGGGCAATGTGGAGTGGTAATTGTCTGGATTATTCGCATAGTTGTTGAATGTATCGCCACCAATCATCACGCCAAGCGTTGTCCATGGATTAAAATTCCATTTCTCGAAAGTGTTCCCAGTCTTAGATTCGTACAAAGACTTTCCTTCATTCTTGCCAACATAGTTACTCGGCAACTTATCAAACTTGCAAAGGTATGCAGCCACGGAATCCTTGGTCGTGTACAAGCCGGATTCTTCCACCGCTTCGTAAATTGATTTCGCCGCAACATTGAAGGAAGATTTTTCATCAGAATCGTCGCAAGAAACTGTCGGTGTAGAACACGCGACAAGGAACGCGGAGAAAAGAAAAGCAAAGGATATCTTCAAGTTTTTCATACCGTAAATATATGAAATCTTTCGTCAGAATTATTTTGGGGTCTTAGGGGCAAGCCCCCCCCTTTATGGAAGAAAAAGAGAGTCTTGGTTGCCGCGACACTCGCCAATTGCAGATTTTACACGATTCGTGGGGTCAAAGTGATGTTTGACGCCGGCTTGGTGGAGATATACGGGTATAGCACGAAGAATTTCAACAGGCAGGGCATTTTTTCGATGCTCCTATCCAAGTAAAGCCCACTTTTTTTATTCAAGTTAACCTCTTGGCAATGTGTATCCAATTAGATACATTGATGTGTATGCACAAGCGCTTAGACATTGCCGAGCACCTCAACAACGAGGAAATCGTCGCCAAATATTTGAATATGGTCAGTGAATCTGATGACCCCGCGCTGTTCCTCCGAGCCATCGGCCACATCGCGAGAAGCAAGGGCATGTCGCAGATTGCCGAAAAGACAGGACTCGGCCGTGAAAGTCTTTACAAGGCTTTAGACGAAAAAGCCCATCTGCGCTTTGAAACAATTTTCAAGGTGTTAAACGCCATGGGAATCCAGATGACGCTTGTCCCTAAAATGAAATTCAGAAAGCGCAGCAAACAAAAAGAACTTTGCGTTGCAGAGAAAAGAGCGCGGTATAGGATGTAGTCTCTCTTATTAGGGCAAATCCGCTGCCGTCAATAAACTAATGTCACCGCTATTACTTTGTTGAGCCACTCGATTTGCTTGATTTTCAAGGCACTTTTCAAAGAGATTTCTAACGAAGCGAGCGTTACCAAAATGCCCTCGGTTTTGACGATATGCAGCATCTATATAAGACGCCAAGGCGGTTTTCATTGAGAAATCAATTGTATAATGATACTTGTTCGCCAGCTTTTCAAAAATCTGGATCATTTCGTTTGTTGTATAATCAGGGAAATTTATGTATCTATTAAACCGAGATTGTAAGCCGGGATTTGAATTTATAAATGTTTGCATTTCTTCTGTATAACCGGCCACAATTACGACCAGCCTACTTCTGTCGTCTTCCATTCTCTTCAATAACGTGTCTATAGCTTCTCTGCCAAAATCGTTCTCGTCACCTTTTGAGAGAGTGTACGCTTCATCTATAAAGAGAACTCCATCCAAAGCTTCATCAATCACCTTATTTGTTTTAACCGCGGTTTGACCAACATATTCAGCGACCAGTTTCGAACGGTCAACTTCTACAAGATGTCCGCTTTTCAGAATGCCGAGATTTTTGTAAATACCCGCCATGATACGAGCTACTGTCGTTTTACCAGTTCCCGGATTTCCCGTAAATACGCAATGGTAAGAAGTCGCAGGTGATGGCAACCCTTGTTCTTCTCGTTTCTTTTGCAAAGACAGATAATTATAAAATGTGGCTATTTCCTTCTTTACCGATTCAAGACCAATCAAATCATTTAATTGCGTTTCACTTTTATTTTCTACTTGACCATCCCAGGCTTTTAACTTTTCCATCCATCGTTTTTCTTGTTCTGTACATTTCCCGTCTATTTCCGCAATGGTCGTTGCGTATTGGCATAACGCAGTTTTAAATTTTTCTTTCAGTTCCTTCGTAGGGGCTAAGGCATAGACTGTTGAAAGGATTCCTTTGTCGTTATAGGTAGATTCAATTTGTTCTATGAGAATAACCATGTCAAGAACCTGGCTTTTCGTGATATCACTATTACAAGCAGCATCAATTATTTTTTTACTCCATTCAAAATTGCCAGATACGCGAGAAAGAATTTTACCAATCATGTAATACAGCAAACCATAACTTTCAATATTTCCGTAGTCAAATTCGTGTCCTAACTGTTTTTGTACATGTAAAAGATCGGCACAGATTACTGCAAAAAGGACATCTTCTGCTGAGTATTCTTCCGAAGGATTTTGCTTGTTTGTAATATGAACTTCTTTAACAACCTGTTGCCGGAAAGTTTTATTTAGAGATATTTTTTCATAAACTTCGTGAATGCAATGTGCAGCTACAAATAGTCTCTTTTGGGGAGATTGAAAATCTTTTGGAATAAAAAGAGTCCTTATTTCAGGTGTTTCCGCATTAGATTTGGTTACTTTTTTCAAATTAATCTTTTTAAAGAAAAGAATTGCAATTAATAAAAAAATCAACAAAAATAGTATATAACCAAGTAGAGCTACTGGATTTTCCGTTTTAAAAATGCCAATGAGCATAACTAGACTTAGAAATCCGTTCACAACTCCGATTACTGTATAAATTGTTTCTTTGACCTTATTCATAGGATTCCCTTTCTGTCTTACCGAAATAATAACAACAAAAACATACATCTATTAAAAACCTTCAGAAAATGATCCTTATTGTTATGAAATTGGGGTTTTAGGGGCCGGGCCCCTAGGCGTGAAGTGGACCCCAAAAGTTGGACACAACTTTTGAGGTTTTCATGACAAAAATACACACAGAAGAAGAATGGCAAAGAGTCCTCGACCTGCACAAGGAGGGTATGTTGCCTAGGGCGATAGCTCGCCTAGTTGGCATATCGGAACGGGAAGTCAAGCACCGCTGCCGAATGTACGATCTGACAGGTACGTTCCAGACGGTACCACGCATAGGACGCCCTGTAGACTTCAATGTAAAATGTGCGGCTGTGGACGATGTGGTAAAAAAATCGCTATCTTGTGTCCTGGTATGTGCCAAGTATGATATAAGCCGTTCCGCCATAAAAGACTGGTTAAGCAAGTTTAGGCAAGGCGGCTACAAGAATCTGCGGGACAAGAAACCAAGAGGGAGTTTCCCAAGAATGCCTAAAAAGAAGAATATCCGAGCAGGAGTCGGCGAGTTAGAGCGCCTCAGAGAGGAAAACGAGTACTTGAAAGCCGAGGTCGCCTACCTAAAAAAATTAAAGGCCCTAGACCAGGAAGAAAGTGCCGAGATGTTCGGTATAGGGCCCAGGTCGTTCACGAACTGAGCGGTGAATACCCTCTCAAGCATCTCCTGAAGGCAAGCGGATTATCCCGCTCGACATACTATTACCATCTCCGTGAAAAGCCCGACCGCTACGCCGATGAACGCAGCCGGATAAAGGCCATCCACATGGAGCATAAGGGCCGCTACGGCTACAACCGAATCAGTATCCAGCTGAAAAGCGAGGGTTTTTCGATCAATCACAAAACCGTGTACAGAATCATGAAGGAAGAAAACCTGAAAAATGTCCGCAGGCGCCGCCACTACCACTCCTACAAGGGAGAAATAGGCAAGGTCGCGAAGAACATAGTGAACCGCAACTTTATGACAACGGCGCCAAACCAGAAATGGACAACCGATGTGA
>Ga0256406_1004727_pt1 | contig 15228 bp, 15 predicted proteins | sample RumenRJG_03DNA_FD_185986 | JGI IMG/M metagenome (GOLD analysis project Ga0256406, IMG submission 185986) | Bovine rumen microbial communities from Lethbridge, Alberta, Canada - RJG_03 | ecosystem: Host-associated > Mammals > Digestive system > Stomach > Rumen | place: Canada: Alberta | collected... | reverse complement strand
TTTTAATAATTTCTAAAACTTGTTTTTCTTTATTAGTCATATATTTATATATCTAAGCATTTGCTTATATTTATAATAACATAAGCAATTAATATTATTAAAAACCTAAGGCATCAACCCTAGGCTTTATCAATATCTTCAATTATTTCTTTTTTATCAATATTATCTATATCTTCCTGACTGATTTCATTATCAATAATTCCCTCAGTCGCATCTTTATTGAAAACAATCTTTAATGTCAGTAATAATAACTTAATATCATCAATCAATCGATAATTTTCAATATAATATAAATCCAATAATAATTTATCTCTTAAAGAAGTATTGTATTTGCCATAAATCTGCGCATATCCTGTAAGGCCAGCTTTAACAACCAATCGATATCTAAATTCTGGCATACTCTTACTGATTTCATCATAGATTTCTGGTCTTTCAGGACGAGGCCCAACAAAGGACATTTCACCTTTTAATATATTTATCAACTGCGGTAATTCATCAAATCTAGTCTTTCTTAAAAATTTACCAACAGGAGTTATACGATCATCATTCTCTTTTGCTAAAACAGCACCAGTACCTTTTTCAGCATTCATAATCATTGATCTGAATTTAATGATTTTAAATTGTTTTTCATCTTCTGTTAATCTGATTTGTTTATAGAAGATATCTCCACCATCATATGCTTTGGTTGCTATTGCTGATACTAAGAATAATGGCGAAGTTACTACTAATAGAATAATTGAGCCAACAATATCAATAGTTCTCTTTAAGAATTTCTCCATCTGTGATGGACCAAATTTATTAATTTTTAAAATTGGGGTATCAACCATATGCAAGATATCAGAGCTAGCTAATAGCATATCCGTGATACTTGGAACATCATATATCAACAGCTTTCTTTGATAACATGCTTTAAATAATTTTTTCTTATTTTCATGATGAACATCAAGTGTAACAATACCATCAGCGCCTTTTAATAATTCATCAATCTTATCATAATCAACATCAACTAGATCAACTTTCTTAATAACTGAAATTGATAAGTCTCTAACGTTATTTAATTTTCCAATCAAGTTATAATGCGATTCGCCATAGATTGCTACTACCTTAACTGGAGGGAAGTTTCTACGTATATATCGATTTTCTAATAATAATAGAATTGCTGTTAAGACAACCTGTATAACAAACATCAAGAAAATTGGTCCAATTGGTATTAATCGATATGTAATCAATATCAATGGAAAATAAATAACGATGTCAGTAAATAATAAGGTTAAGATATGTGATAAGAATAAATCGGTAGTCGTTGTATCACCAATATTAAAAGAATCAAACATCTCGCCAAAGGCAATAAAAAGAATCAAATAGATTATAAAGAATACTAAATAACCATTTGAATAATAGAAAAAGTAATCAATATAGCTGGTCATAATGATTGCTAAAAAGACAATCTCATATATGAGAATATTTGCCAGATTCATCGCAATCTTGCCATTGCCTTTATTACTCAATCTATCAATCATCTTATAAACTTTCTAATTCATCTTTTATTTCTAATAAATATCTACTTAAACCATCTTTCCAATCAGGTAATCTTTCAAAACCCATATCACTTAATTTCTGTTTATCTAAACGAGAATTATATGGACGTTTTGCCTTACTTAAACCATATTCAATTGTTGAAACAGGAATAACCTTTGTATTTAAACCAACCTGTTTATAAATTTCTAAAGTAAAATCATACCAGGAAATAAAGCCGCCCTCATTAGTAGCGTGATAATATCCATACTTATCACTGTGTATCATATCTACTAATAATCTAGCTAAATCTACTGTATAAGTTGGTGTACCTATCTGATCATTTACTACTCTTACTTCGTCATGTTTTTTACCAACTTTAATCATTGTTTTAACAAAGTTATTACCATATTTTCCAAATAACCAAGCTATTCTCACAATGAAATATTTTTCTAATTTTTCTACTTCTTTTTCTGCTAATAATTTAGTTTCACCATAATAGCCTTCTGGCCCAAAGTTTTTATCATCAGCATGTCTAGGACTATCACCTTTACCATCAAAGACATAGTCAGTAGAAATATGTAATAATTTGCAATCCAATATTCTAGCTGCTTCAACAATATTTGTTACACCTGCTACATTTAAAGCATAAACTTTTGCTTTATTTTCTTCATCTTCAGCAGCATCTACAGCTGTCCAAGCAACACAATTAATAATTACATCTGGATGAATATTTACTATCTCATCAATTACTTTTTTATCTGTAATGTCTAAAATATAATCTACATCACCAACAATATCACTTCTTAGACATTCAATATTTCTCTTTTTTAATTCTTTGCTGACATCATGACCTAATTGGCCATTAGCACCAACAACAAGTACCTTCATTATCGATCACCATACATCTTCTCATAGTATTTTAGATAATCACCACTGGTAACATTATCCATCCATTTTTGATTATCCATATACCAGTTGATTGTTTCTTTGATACCAGTATCAAAATTATATTTAGGTTTCCAACCTAATTCTCTTTCAATCTTACTAGGATCAATAGCATATCTTAAATCATGACCCTTACGATCACTAACATAAGTTATTAATGATTCAGGTTTATCTAATTCTCTTAATATTGTTTTAACAACATCAATATTTCTTCTTTCATTATGGCCGCCGATATTATATACTTCACCATTTTTGCCATTACGCATTACTAAATCAATACCAGAACAATGATCATATACATGAAGCCAGTCTCTGACATTTAAACCTTCTCCATAAACTGGCAATGATTTATCATGTCTTGCGTTATTTATCATTAAAGGTATTAATTTTTCTGGAAATTGATAAGGACCATAGTTATTAGAACATCTACTGATAGTACAATTTAAATTAAAAGTACGATGATATGCGTTCACAAGTAAATCGGCACTAGCTTTAGAAGCTGAATATGGGGAACTTGTATGAAGCGGTGTTGATTCAGTAAAGAATAAATCAGTAGCTTCTAATGGTAAATCGCCATATACTTCATCAGTTGAAACTTGGTGATATCTTTTAACATTATATTTTAAGCTGGCATCCATCAATGTCTGTGTACCTAAAATATTTGTCTTTAAGAATATCTCAGGATTCTCAATCGATCTATCAACATGTGATTCAGCAGCGAAATTGACAACAATATCAAATTTTTCTTCAGCAAATAATTTATCAATGCTGTCTCTATCAGTAATATCCATCTTTACGAATTTAAAGTTTTCATTATCCTTACATGCATCAAGGTTTTCTAAATTACCTGCATAAGTTAATAAATCTAATGCAACTATTTTATCTTCAGGGTGATTAGCTAATTCATAATAAACAAAGTTTGAACCAATAAAACCTGCAGCACCTGTAACTAATATCTTCATAATAAAAAAGTCTCCTTATCAGATACTTAAATTTTATCAAATTTATATTTATATCTCTATATAAGACTAATTACCAGATAAAATTTTGGTCATCATTTCAACAATTGAAGGATCTTTTTCAGCAACACTAGGATATAACATTGTTGTAAAACTATGATCTTTATGAATGATTAATTCGCCAAGATACTGTAGTTTTTCGCCAGTTGATGTAAGTACTACACCTTTTCCTTCTTTATCAGTAACTAATGTACCATAATTTATTGTATGAGAATGTCCATCAATTAAAACATCAATTCCTGTTGTATTAGCAATAAGATCCACTGAACTAAATCCCTTTTCGACGCTATTCTCGCCTAGATGTGATAAAACGATGACATAATCAACTTTATTTCTAACTTTATTAATTGTATTTTGAACCTGCTTATATAATTCTTCACCCTCATTACCTTCATAAAAACTATAAATGTAATTACCACTCTCATCACTGATAGCTGCAGAAGCTAATTTTCCTGGTTTTAATGTTTCTGGGGTAGTCACACCTATAAAAGCAATCTTAACACCACCATATCTTTTAATTTCATATGGTTTAATACTCTTTAATGGATTACTTCCTTTTCCAATGTATTTTATATTACAAGAAACACTTTTGAAATTTGAATGATTTATATTATTTGCTAGATTATCTAAACCAACTGAAAACTCTTGATTTCCGATAGTTACAAAGTCATATTCGCAAGCATTCATCAATTCTGTCATATGAATACCTCCATCATATTGACCTAAATCACCATCATAATAATCTCCAGCATCAACTAAAACAACATATTTATTTTGAGATTTAAGATAATCTTTATAAGCTTTAACTCCTGCCATTGAAATATTATCCCCATTAATATGTGATGCTATATCATTTGTATATAAAATATAAATATCTTCAGTCTGTTCTCTTGAACATGCTGAAAAAGATAAAATTAAAAATATGCATAATATATATCTAATAATCTTCATAATACATATATTATACATATTATTACTTTTTTATGTAATAAATAAACTTTTAACTAAAAAGGGCTAATATTTAAATTTAATTTCACATTCCTCTAATAGTAAGTTGTTTTTATCTTTTTGAGATAAAATAGGTTGTGCACCATTCAAGAACGAGTCCCAATCAACATTGATTGTTGGATCATCATATTTGATACCAACCTCTGATTCTTTGTTATAGAGATTATCACATTTGTATTGAAATAATACTTCATCAGAAGTTGTTACAAAACCATGAGCCATACCTCTAGGCACAAAGAACATTCTCTTGTTTTCCTCAGAGAGTTCACAACTTACCCATTTACCATAAGTTGGACTACCTTTTCTTAAATCAACGGCTATATCAACAACTGATCCCTTAATACATCTAACTAGTTTTGCTTGGGCATAAGGTTCTTGTTGAAAATGTAAACCCCTTAAAGTACCGATTTGACTACTATAGGAAAGATTATCCTGAACAAAGGTATTATCAATACCCATCTGCTTGAATTTTTCCTCATTATAAGTTTCCATAAACCAACCACGATTATCTCCAAAACAATCAGATTCAATAATGTATACACCATCAATTGCTGTTTCTATTTTTTTCATAACTAACCTCTTATTCTATTGAAAAACAAATTGTACCTGATATATTACTAGAACCAAATTTAATTCTAGCATCAGCATCATTATTAACCATTAAAGCTAAACCAGTATCTAACTTATCATAAGAATAGATTCTTAATGTAAGTTCTTTATTATTAATACCATTAATATTACAATTGATAAACAATCGATGTTGATCATTAATCTGGTTGGTATTAACAATATCAGAAAATATAACATTATTATCTTGTCTTATTTCAAAGACAACATTGCTACCAGTATCCCTCATTTTATTAAATATAATAGCAAGTCTACTGATACTATCATTTTCACATCTAAATTTTTCCTCGACAACAATATTAGCAGTTATCTCCTTAGTAACATTATCAGCATTAGGGATAGTATTGCTTGCTAGATATGCTTTACTAGGAAATCTTAATGGGCCAAATACAAATAAAAAACTAAATAATACAAATATAATACTAAAACCAATAATATATTTTTCTTTGCCCTTAAACATTATTGCAATAAATCTTCAGCAACCTCTCTTAGATGTTCACCATATGGTGATTTGCCATATAATTCAGCAGATTTCAATAATTCCTTTTTACTAATCCACTTATTCTTGAAAGCAATCTCTTCAGGAGCAGAAATAACTAAGTTCTGTCTTTTAGAAGTGATCTGAACATAATTACTTGCTTCCATTAAAGAATCCATTGTTCCAGTATCTAACCAGGCATAACCACTACCTAATAATTGAACATCTAATTTCTTCTTCTTTAAATACATATCATTTAAAGTAGTGATTTCAAGTTCTCCTCTTTTAGAAGGTTTAACATTATTAGCCATCTTAGCTACACCGGCAGGATAGAAATATAAACCAGTAATACAATAATTTGATTTAGGATTTTTAGGTTTTTCTTCTACTGATAAGACCTTACCCTTTTTATCAAATTCAACAATACCAAATCTTTCTGGATCACTTACGTGATAACCAAAGATAGTTGCTCTTTTATTATTTTCAGCATTTTCAACAGCTTGTTTTAAATTCTTAGAAAAGCCATTTCCAAAGAAAATATTATCACCAAGAATCATTGCGCAAGCATCTTTGCCAATAAACTCTTCACCTAAAATGAAAGCTTGAGCTAAACCATCAGGAGAAGGCTGAACACAATAAGATAGTTTAATTCCAAAATGACTACCATCACCTAATAATTCCTTAAAACGTGGTGTATCGTTAGGTGTTGAAATAATTAAAATATCTTTAATTCCAGCCAACATCAAAGTACTGATTGGATAATAAATCATTGGCTTATCATAAACTGGTAATAATTGTTTACTAGTCACCATTGTTAGGGGATAAAGTCTTGTCCCAGAGCCACCTGCTAATACTATACCTTTCATATTCCTACCTCTTTACTCCTACATAATAATATAAGCGATAATAATCTTTAAAGTTATATAGTTCTTCAAAACCCATTAATGACAATATACTACTTTCAATTGGTTTATCATAACTTGTTATAACAAAATTATAATTCTTTCTTGTCGCATAATTAACAACATCATACATATCACCATTTTCAAAAGCCTCATATATTTTTTTAGCATCATCAGAAATATCAGATATCAATCCATCAGCATTAGCGCCATATAACTGCTTAATACTTGATGAATATGATCTGGCATAATAAGAAAACTCAATATCATTAATACATCTTGGCTCTTTTTCTAGAGACAACATAACATCACATATCTCTTTTACACCAACTGGCATTTTCTCTAAATTTACTCTATCAATATGATCTTTATGATAATAATTGCCACCAAATAATAATATAACTAAGCATAATACAACAAATATGATATTTTTTACTATATCATTTTCAACTCTTCTTAATAAACAAATAACTGTATATGCAATAACAATATAAACAAATAGTACCCAACTATATAATTTATTAAACAATAATGGATTTAATATAAAGATATTTATTAATAAAACTGGAAATAGAAAAGTATTCTTAAATCTTTCTTCAAAAATAATAAGATAGATTGAAGACAAAAGAAATAAAATAATAACTATTTCATTACCACCAATATAATCTATTAATGTTTGAATAAAGTTATTCATCTAGCCAATTCTCCCAATTATCAGATTAAGTAATAAATATAATATATTAGGAACACTTAGCATCATAACCCTTAAAGAAATATTTAGATTTCGCTTAATGATAAAATGTGCTATTCCATAAACTAGAATTGTTATCATCCCTAGATATAAACCACCATTAGCCATCAAACATAAAGCAAAATCACAGATAGCTAAGATAAATAGATTGTTGCTTCCTGCATGGTAATAATGATTAAAGATACATAAATATAAAAATATAGTACCCACATATAATAAGAAAGCTTCTCCCTTATATGGAGTAACAAATAATAAATAAGCTGGATTTTGATAATTAGGGCTAGATTTAAATAACAACAATAATAATAAAACTATAAACATAACTTTATATGATGTTTTTCTACCAATTGTTTTAAGTAAAAATAGCCATAGTATAATAATCAACATGCTTATTAAATAAATAGGCATGATGTTATTTAAAAAGATGATTGGCTTACAATAATTAAATTTACATAAACAAGCCAGATATAATGGCCAAGGTGAAATCACATATTTTGCAGAATCATATAAGGTAAACCATTTTAGTTCTTCACCAGTAACTGGTGAAATAGTAAACATTTTATTATTTCCTACAATATCACCAACAATACTAATATATTCAAAATCATTCTTACCATTATATTGATATAGATTCATCATAAATATTATCAATATAACAACAACAGCCAATAATACATAATAAACAATTTTTAATAGATTAATATTAATCTTTTTTCTTTTCTTCTTCTTTTTCTTTTTTCTCTTCTTTTTCTTTTTCTTTGATTTTTTATTATAAATTGAATTAAAAACAAAACCAAAAATAATAAATGTATATAACAATGCATATAACAAATAATAGAAAGTATTAAATGAAGTTCGAATTATTATTAATGGAATTGCCAGAAATTGAATCAAAGCAAAAATGATAAATGTACCATATATTAACTTCTCAATTAATTTTCCATTTTTCTTTGTAATCGTAAAAAAAGTATTACCTACGCCAGTAGGTATTAAATATAATGATATAAAACTAAATAATATATTAATAAATGTCACTATTTATCCCTTTATTTTTCTAATTAAAAAATTACTAATCTTCTTAGGCCAATTAATTGATTCAGTATTTATTAAATCAACTTCTTTATATTGAATATTATTCTTCATTAAGTAAACATCTAGTAATCTTTCGCCTAAAAAGCCATATATTCTATCTATGTTACCTAAATTTTTTTCAACATCATTCAATATATTAAATAAAAATTCACAATAATCTAAAAAGATTTCATATTTCATAATAAACATATTATAAATATGTAATGATCTTTTATTCATCTGTTTGTCAAAATATATTAAATACTCTGGATATTTATCTTGTATTGTTTTTCTAGCTAAATCCAAAGCTAACGAACCATGAGCATGCTTAAATTGACTATAAACAGTCTCAATATAATAGTTTCTTTTCTTTGGTAATATAACATCATAATTATTAATCTGAATATTATCTAAATTGAAATAACGACGATAATGACATAAACCTATATAATCACTCTTAAGATGCTTATATGCCCAATATAAACCGGTCAACTCACAATAATATTTATTTTTGATTGAAATATTATCGCCTTCGTCATCTCTTTGATAAGACAAATCTATTGAAGATAACTTTGCGCCAACGTGGATTGGAAAAAGATATTCTTGATTCAAAAGATTATATTCTTTATGAGTAGCTACAACAATCTTTATACCAGACATTATTGTGCACCAGTTTTTCTAATTACACTATAGATGGTTCTAAAGAAAGTAAATATGTCTAAAGATAATGAACAGTTTTTTACATAATAATATTCTAATTCTAATCTTTCATCGTAAGAAATATTTGATCTACCATTGCAAGCCCACCAGCCAGTAATGCCAGGTTTAACTCTCTCGTACAGTCTTAAACCGTCATGCATCTTTAGTTCTCCTGGAATTAATGGTCTAGGACCAATTATTGACATTTCTCCCTTTAATACATTAATGAATTGCGGTAGTTCGTCTAAAGAAGATTTTCTTAAAAAGCGACCATATTTAGTAATACGTGGATCATCTTCGAATTTATGATATTCATCCCATTCTTTTCTCTTATCATCATCCTTTAGAATTTCTTGTAATAATTCCTCAGCATTAGGAACCATTGTTCTAAATTTATATAGTTCAAAGAGTTTTCCATCTTTACCAACTCTTTCTTGTTTGAATAAGATTGGATCTTCATCACCATCTAAAACATAAGCCAATTTTACTATGCCCATAAATATCATCATTGGAATAAATACCAAAACAGACAAAACAATATCAAATAGTCTTTTAATAATAAAGTAAAAAGTTTGTCTAGAAGTAAATGTATATAAACCTAATCCTAATGTTTTGTAGATACCAACTTTATCTATATGTTCATCATCAGATTCAAAACCATATATCTTATTGATATCCAAATGGATACCAACTCCTTCATCTACTAGATTCTTAATTGTTTTAGCAGAAATATTCTTCGGATTAGTAGCAACAAATATTTCTGAAATATAATTTTGCATTACACAATCATATATACCATCAACGTTACATAGTATTTTATAACCATTAATAATCCTGCCAGTTCTTTTACGATCAATTAAGCAGATACCCTTAATATCATATTGATGGTACTCTTCTTGATTTATATTTTCTAATACATTAGATATTTCTTTGCTTGAAGAAATTATTAATAACGAATTATTACCTGCAAGAATTTTAATTTTGCCTGATATTAATAGCCTTTTCCAAACATACCTAACAACGCAAGCTAAAAAGAAGAATATGATGAATGTTAAAACTAATACAACACGTGAAAATAGGTTACCTAATTTAAATGCATATAATAGTACAACAGTAAATATGAAATTATAAATAGTAAATTCAAAAGCATTTCTAATTTCGGAAATATTATCACGACGCAAAATGCCTGAGAAAGGATTATATAAAATATCAATAAATAAGCATGGTACTATCATGCATAAAAATATTCGTGTATATAATGCTGTACGATAATAATTCAATCGCTGAAGATAAATAGCGTTCGCCAATACAAAAGACACTATCATTATTACAAAATCCCAAATGATAAAATCTAAATGTTTTAGCCAACTGTCTTTACTCTTGATGTGCATTTTAAAAATATAAGTGTAGATTTACTACACTTATATTTTAACTTATTATTAATATTTTATAAAATTAGTTATATTGTTTCTAATACTCTAGCTATAATATCATCCATATCGTAATATTTATATTCAGCCAATCTTCCTATAAATATAACATTACTCAATTTATCTGCTAATTGCTTATATTGTTGATACAACTTAGTATTTGCCTCATCATTTACTGGATAATATGGTTCATCACCAATCTTCCATTCTGAAGAATATTCTTTAGATATAATGGTATTTTCAATATCATTTCCATCTTCATCTTTACCAAAATTAAACCATTTATGTTCAATAATTCTGGTATAAGGTATTTCTTTATCAGTATAGTTAAGAACCGCCATTCCTTGATAATTAGGAATATCTAGTGTTTCATTTTCAAATTTTACTAAGCGATATTGAAGCGGACCATAACAATAAGCAAAATAGGCATCAATTGGTCCAGTAAAAACTATCTTATCTGCCATTTTATCAAACTCTTCTTTATTGTTTAAATAGTCATTATTTAATCTAACTTCTATACCTTCTAAAAGTCTTTCTACTAGTTTTGTATAACCCCCAATAGGAATTCCCTGATATTTATCATTAAAATAATTGTTATTATATTCAAATCTTAAAGGTAATCTTTTAATGATAAAACTAGGTAGTTCATCACATTTTCTACCCCATTGTTTCTCGGTATAACCCTTAACTAATTTTTCATAAATATCTTTACCGACCATTGATATGCATTGTTGTTCAAGATTCTTAATTTCTTTTATATCTTTGGTTTGTTCAACAATTATTTCTTTAATCTTATCAACATCATCAATACCCCATATTTGTTTAAAGGTATTTAGATTAAATGGTAAGTCATATATTTCATCATGATAATTAGCCTTAACCTGATGAACATAATTATTAAAAGTAGAAAATTGATTTATATAATCCCATACTTTTTTATTATCCGTATGAAAAATATGTGCACCATATTTATGAACATCAATACCATTAATATTTTCTGTATAGACATTACCACCAAGATGGTCTCTTTTTTCAATAACTAAAACACTCTTGCCCATAGCATGTGCTCTTTGAGCAAAAACAGCTCCTGATAGTCCTGCACCTACAATTAAATAATCATATTTCATAGTTCACCTATTGTTTTGAAATTTTACTAATAACTTTTTTTATGGCCCAAATTGGAAAATTAAATCCTTGTTCCTTAATTTTATACTTTAAACGACTATAGATTGTTTTAACACGATACTTCCATAAACCTTTTATTGGTTTTCTTTGCTCAGAGATATAATGCTTCATCAATTTATCGTAATAGTCATCAGCCAAAGTTTCTAATGAATATGTACTTTTAGCTTCCTTTAAACAATTTTCTGATATTTTCTTTCTTAACTCTTTCTCTTCAATCAAGGCAGAAATTGCCTCTTTCCAAGATTTCGCATCATTGTCAACCAATAATCCATTATATCTATCTTTTATTCCGAAAGTATAAGGCTCAACGTTTGAATAAATACCAGCTATTCCAAAAGAAGCATATTCAACATATTTATTAAAGTATTTGCAACGATGGAATTCGCTCTCTGGCATTGGCGCTAGACCAATATCCCAATTTCTTTCCTGAATAGTTTTTGTATACTCTTCATAAGAATCTTTATATGGTATATATGTTAAATCATATTCTTCTACAATATCTGGTTTTGCACCCATAAATTCTATATCAACGTCATATTTATTAATAATATATTCCAAACTATCCTTCAATATGATGTTAATATCTTGTGCTCTATCAATCGATCCGGCAAAGCCAATTTTAATTTTCTTATTGTCTTTCTTCTTATCAACAACATTTAATGATGGCTCATGGATTTGGTATGCATATTTAAATTGTTTTCCATATTTATCAAGCATGACGAAAGAAGATGTTAAAAATAGACTACAATTATTCATAATTGTTTTCATATTCTCTTTAATATCTGGACGATTATAATAACTCGAACTACTTAAATAATCTGGAGCATTCAGCAAATCATCATCTAATACATAAACTAAAAATTTATTAGCTTTTAAACAGAGTTTAGAAGCATATGCTTCTAGTTCAGATTCACTTCTTAAAAATATAACAATATCTGCCCACGATAAAATCTCGCTTGTTAATAAATGAGCGCAAGAAAATTTATAATTTATTTTATTTTGTTTAGCTAAATATTCTAACTGACTATGTCCGCATAATAAAGCTGATGGAATTAAAGAAGAAGAGACAAGTAAAACATTAATCATTTTATTATTCCTTGTGTTTTTTGATATTCTTTACAAATTGTTTTTGCTTTACCGATTTTAACTACTTTACCTCTTTCGATCCAAACAACACGATTACACATTTCGGCTAATCTATCTATGTTGTGTGAAACAAATAAAACAGTAGCGCCACCGGACATCAATTCTTTCATTCTGTTATAACTCTTTTCCTGGAAGGCAACGTCACCTACAGCTAATATTTCATCAACAATCAGTATTTCTGGCTGAACTACAGAAGCAATTGAAAAAGCTAGTCTAGCCATCATACCAGAAGAATAATTACGTATAGGCATATCAATAAATTCTTCAATTTCAGCAAAAGCAACTATCTCATCATATTTTGAATTAAGATACTCTTCGCTATAACCTAAAATAGCTCCATTTAAAAAGATATTTTCTCTACCAGTTAGTTCTAAATCAAAACCAGCACCAAGTTCTAGCATAGGCACAATATTTCCCCTGGTTATTATTTCTCCAGATGTAGGTTTTAAAATACCTGAAATAAGTTTTAAACAAGTCGATTTGCCTGCGCCATTTCGACCAATTAAACCAATTGTTTCGCCTTTTTCAACTGTAAATGAAACATCATCTAATGCAGTAAAATCATTATACTTAATATCACCCTTTAAAGACTTAGTAAAATATTCCTTTAAAGAATTAATAGGCTGATTAGACATTTTAAACTTCATTGTTACATTTTTAACTTCAATCATTTTCATAAGAGCACCTACAAATATAAAGTAAACTTATCTTGTGTTTTCTTGAAAACAACTATACCAACTCCTAAAGAAATTAAAGCAAATGCTGCACAGTATAGATAAGATAATGGTTCAGGAGATATATTGTTTATTAAACATTTTCTGATATTACCAATAAAGTGATATAAAGGATTTATTCTTAAAATAAAGCGATACTTTTCTGGAACAATTTCTGCAGGATAAAATATTGGAGTAGCATACATCCAAACTTGAGAAAATACACTCCACAAAAATTTAGTATCTCTAAAAAATACCATCAAACATGATAAAAACATTCCAACACCTAATGAGAATAATATCAAACATATTATGAAATAAAACATCAAGAAAATCGTTTTATGTAAACTCAATCCAATAAATAATGTAACAATAAGTAACGGTACCATTGACATAGTCATATTAATTGCAGAAGAAATCGTTCTTGCAAAAGGGAAGATATATTTTGGGACATAGACCTTACTAATTAATGATGCATTATCAACAATAGATGCTAAAGACATATCAGCTGTTTCTTTAAAGAAATTAAAACAAATTACACCAACTAATAAATAAACAGGATAATTTTTAGTATCAGCTGAAAAGAAAGTTGAGAATACAAAGAATTGTACCATCATTGTTAATAATGGATTTAAAAAACTCCATAATACACCAAGTACTGATCTTTTATATTTTGATTTAAAGTCTCTTGATACTAATTGTTTGATTAAAAAACTATAACGATCAATTGCTAATATTGAACTAGTTATGTAATTATATTTGTTTTTACAATAATCACGATAAGATATAAATAATATTCCAGCTAACAACAGACCTAAGCCAATAGTAAAATACCAATATATTTCATAGGCATTACTACTATCAGTACCTTTAACAGAAAAACATAAAGAACCCTTAACAACGCGACTGCCTATTCTTACACGACTATCGCTGTCAATGTTTTGCTTAAGTGTTACTGTTATACCTGAGTTTTCAGCATTAGCTGAATGAATTTTAATAGTTAGAACTTTATTTTTTAAATTCTGTAATGTTCTTGGGATATTTAAAGGGACATTATATACAGTTTCAACCATCTCCACTGGAATCGTATTTACCAATAATAAACGTTCTCCATCATATAGTTCAATAACTATATTCCCACTACCACTACGATAATATTTATTAAATTCAACAGTTAACTCTTCAATATTTTCTACCTGATTCAAAAAATTCTGAGATATTAATAAATCTTTAACAATCTCATCAGTTACTGAATCATGATCTGTTATAACAAAATTACCAGCTGACTCCTTAAAACGCAATTGTTCTTCAGCTGTATAATAAAAAGCAACAACAAGAGTTGTATATATAGCTAGCAATGATAGAAAAATTTTTAAAATTTTCTTTTTATCCATCAATTACAATATCAATTATAACAAATCTTTTAATTAATATATTCCTCAATAGTATGCTTTTATATATCATCGCAACGATATAATTCCTTATTTGTTTAAAAAAACAAAGATAATAATCATCATATATCTTTGTTCTAAAATTATAATAGTGAATTTGTTTTAAAAAGTTTAAATCAAATATTTTTAATTTTCGTTTCCAAGTAACATATCAGCGTAATCTGTGTTTTCAATACCAACTTTATAGTATAAATGATATGTATCATCACCCTCTGTAGTTACTATTTCTTTATAGCCAAACATTGCTGCAATATAATCATCAGATATTCGATTTACTAAAACAAC